>Ga0256404_1002936_pt1 | contig 36173 bp, 29 predicted proteins | sample RumenRJG_01DNA_FD_185990 | JGI IMG/M metagenome (GOLD analysis project Ga0256404, IMG submission 185990) | Bovine rumen microbial communities from Lethbridge, Alberta, Canada - RJG_01 | ecosystem: Host-associated > Mammals > Digestive system > Stomach > Rumen | place: Canada: Alberta | collected... | reverse complement strand
CGTCGCATTCGTGAAGACATGCTCGAGGATGACGATGCCGAGGACAAAGAGACCGACGAGCGAATGCAGGCGACGCAGATAAAAAGTTACGTTATACATTCTATACCTCCTATAATTTCCCGGGAGAACGCCTCGTTTCCAAGGCTCCCCCTCTGGGGGAGCTGGCGCCCGCAGGGCGACTGAGAGGGTAACGCTGTTTGCGATTCATATTCCTATCGAAAGAATCGAATATCTTGATACGCCGTTACCCTCTCCGCCCCTTCGGGGCACCTCCCCCAAAGGGGGAGGCGAAGAATGCGAGAGCCGTCCTTTTCCCAATATATCAGTAGCCCTTCAGGGTACGATATTTCTCCTGGTTGACTTCGTACAGGCTGTTGCCCTCGCAGTCAATGACGCAGATGGCCGGGAAATCCTCGACCGTCAGGCGCGCGAGCGCCTCCGGGCCGAGCTCCGGATACGCAAGAACTTCATACTTCTTCACGGATTTCGCGATGAGCGCGGCAGCGCCGCCGACCGCTGCGAAATACGTGACGTGGTTTTTCTTCATGGACTCGACGACTTCCTTCGAGCGGGAGCCTTTGCCGATCATGCCCTTGATGCCCTGGTCGAGCATCGTCGGCGTGTAGGCGTCCATGCGGCCGGACGTCGTCGGGCCGCACGAGCCGATCGGATCGCCCGGTTTCGCCGGCGTGGGGCCCAGGTAATAGACCATTTTGTCGTGCCAGTCGATCGGGAGCTTCTCGCCTTTTGCGAGCGCTTCGCACATCTTCTTGTGCGCCGCGTCACGCGCTGCGTAGATCTCGCCCGTGATGAGGACCGCGTCGCCGATGTGGAACTTCTTTGACATTTCCTCCGTGAAAGGCGTATGGATTTTGATGGGTTCTGCCATAATGGTGTTCCTCCTGTTCCTCTAAGTAAAAACAATCAGATCGTGCGCGTCTTGTGACGGCAAGCGTGGCAGCAGATCGTGACGGCGACCGGGAGGCCGGCGATGTGCGTCGGGCCCCACTCGATGTTGACGCCGAGGCACGTCGTCGAGCCGCCGAGCTGCGGGCCGATGCCCGTCTGATTGATGAGGTCGAGGAGCTCGTCTTCGAGTTTCGCGTATTCCGGCATCGGGTTGTGGCTGTCGACGGAGCGCGTCAGCGCGACCTTGCTGTAGAGGCAGGCCTTGTCCATCGTGCCGCCGATGCCGACGCCGATGACCGTCGGCGGGCAGGGATTCATGCTGGCATGGAGGATGATGTCCATGACGGCTTTCTTGACGCCCTCGACGCCGTCCGCCGGCACGAGCATCTTGACGCCGCCCTTGTTCTCCGAGCCGAAGCCTTTCGGCTCGACCGTGATCTTGAGCTTGTCGCCCGGGACGATCTTCGTGTAGATGACGCCCGGCGTGTTGTTCTGCGTGTTCACGCGGTTGAAGAGCGGCTCGCTGACGACGGACTTGCGAAGATACCCCTCCGTGTAGCCTTTCGCGATGCCGTCATTCACGGCCTGCTCAAGATCGCCGCCAACGATGTGGAGATCCTGGCCGACTTCGAGGAAGACGATCGTCATGCCGGTATCCTGGCAGTACGGGCGATCCTCTGCCTTCGCGATTTCAGCATTCTTGATGATCTGGTCCAGCACGTTCTGGCCCGCTGGCGATTTCTCCGTCTCGCGGCCTTTCTTCAGTGCCTTGTAGACGTCTTCCGGAAGGTAATAAGCCGCTTCCTTGCACATCTGGGCGACATTTTCGGTGATTGTTTTTGCGTCGAGTTCTCGCAAAGTAATCCCTCCCACTTTCTGTGAAAAATACATACGCTCGTACGGTAATTCTATCACATTCCGCCCTCGTATTCAAGAAAAGAAAACGGCGCGGAGCCGCATGAATACTGAATCGGATTCACTTTTCGCGCCACCAAAAAACGCCCGCTTGCGCGAGCGTTCATATATTGGGTCACGTCAGAAATCACGGTCGCCGATGAAGTCGGCCACTTGCTCATAGGCATCGCGGATGTCCGCCGGCAAATTCGCAGGCAGGATGGCCTTCGCGTGTGCGAGATATTCGTCCGCCTTGCCCTTCGCAAATTCCATGCCGTCCGTCGTTTTCACAATCTCCAGTGCGCGGTTGACGTCGTCGTTCGTCATCTGCGGATTCGTGACAATCGTGAGCAGTTCGTCGCGGTCGTCGCTTTCATGGAGCGCGCGCAGCACGGGCAGCGTGATGATGCCTTGGCGGATGTCGTTGCCCACGGGCTTTCCGATCTGCTCGCTCGTCTGCGAGACGTCGAGCAGGTCGTCCGTGATCTGGAACGCCATGCCGATGTCATGGCCGTACTGCGCGAGCGCGTCCGTTTCCTCTTTTTTCATGCCGCCGACAAGCGCGCCGAGCTCGCAGCAGATTTCGAGGAAGTCTGCCGTCTTCTTCTGGATGCGGTTGTAGTAGTCCGCCTCATCGCGGGAGGCGCGGTACATTTCCTTGTCCTGGATGATCTCGCCGACGCTGAGATTGCCGACGAGCCACGCGAGGCGGCCGGAGACATGGTCGCCATAGCCGCCCGCCGTCACGAGGTGGAACGCGCGTGCGAAGATGAAGTCGCCCGCGAGGATCGCGATCTTGTTGTCCCACTTCGCATTCGCCGTCGGCGCGCCGCGCCGCGTGTCCGCCTTGTCGATGACATCATCATGCACGAGCGATGCCGTGTGGATGAGCTCGAGCGCCGTCGCGAGCGGCAGCGTGTGCTCGAGGTCAAAGGCGGGGCCGCCATGTGCCGACAAGAGGCACAGCGCCGGACGCAACCGCTTGCCGCCCGACGTCACGAGGTGCGTGCCGACCTCCGTCACGAGCTCGTCCGGTGCCGTCACCGCTTCGAGGAGCGTGTCCTCCAGCCGCGAAAGGTCGCTATTGATCACATCAAACATCGCGTTCGACAACATTATCACCTATATTCATCGGAATGGGCTTCCGCAGGATTGCAAAAAGCATACTTGTACATTCTACTACATTGAGGTGTGTTTGTCATGGGTTATTTTGTCGACAGTTTCATCTGTTGCGAAAGCAACGCTTCCAGCAGCCTCTCCCTCAGGGAAAAGCAGACTCTTAGCGCTTTAGCGCTTAGAGGTCGCTTTATCCTTTAGGTAGAGGTGGCGCGCGCAACGCGACGGAGAGGGTACAAGGGTGCGATTTGTACCAAATACAAAGCAACCTTCAAAGCATTACGTTTTAACACAAACGACTCAATGCTTTGAAAGTTGCTTATTTCTTGCTCGGCTATCGCACCCTAGTACCCTTTCCACCGCTGAAGCGGTCCCCCTTTCCCAAAGGGAAAGGCTGCTGTATTCGTTACACTCGGCAACAGATCCATGTGGAATCGGTCTAGTAACTGCAACAGCCCCCTGCCATTTGCACGCCCCTTCGTTTCTTAACGTCATTGCATTATCAGAAGGGCTTCCGTGATTTCTGTTTGCTTTTCGGCGCTCCTAAAATCGTAGCCAATACGATGGCTTCCCTTGCCTTCTCCGCCGTCAGTTCGATGCGCGGCATCGTGGGTTTCGGCTGCGTGCCTGGAATCTTCGCCGCGCGTTCGTACGCTGCTTGCTCCGCTGCACGGACTTGCGCCTCCTCGCGTTTTCTCCGCGCTTCATATTCTGCCGTATGCGCGACGCCGCGCAAATGAGCCGCCGCTTCGTCGAGCATCATGTCATCGGGCGCAGGGCGCGTCACGTTTTGTGTTGCTTCCGATGCAATCTCCGAAACCATTTGCTCGGCTTCCTGCGTCAATTCTGTCGCAACATCCGGCTGCCACATCGTTTCATTCGGCAGGAGCTCGCCGCGATGGCGCAGGACGTTCTCGGCCTGCTGCACTTCGTCGAGGGTCGGGAACTTTTTCGAAAGGACGTGCGTCAGATCGTCGGAAACCGACTTCGGCAAGCGGAAGGATTTCGCCTTGCCTTTGACCCCGCCTTTCCCTTTCTTGTCCTTGCGGTCGAGCAGCGGCAGCAGGAAGAATGCGATGACGATGAGGATATTGAAGATATCACTTGCATCCATGACATGGCGCCTCCTTTCTCACGCTTTGCGCCGTCATTTCGTCACGGGCGTCTGCGGCGCGAGCTTGTCCGAGGCGCCCGACTGGCTGATGGCATTGCGCATGTCCGTGTCGGCCTGGACGTTGTTGAGGTTGTAATAATCCATGACACCGAGCTTGCCCTCGCGCAGCGCGTCGGCCATGGCGTGCGGGACTTCGGCCTGCGCCTCGACGACTTTCGCTTCCATTTCCTGTGTGTAGGCTTTCATTTCCTGCTCCTTCGCAACAGCCATAGCGCGGCGCTCCTCGGCTTTCGCCTGCGCGATGCGCTTGTCGGCCTCGGCCTGATCGGTCTGGAGTTCGGCGCCGATGTTGCGGCCGACATCGACGTCCGCGATATCGATGGAGAGGATTTCGAAGGCCGTGCCAGCATCGAGGCCTTTGCCGAGGACGGTCTTCGAGATGTCATCCGGATTCGCGAGCACGTCGTTGTGGCTCTCCGACGAGCCAACCGTCGTGACGATGCCTTCGCCGACACGCGCGATGATCGTCGGCTCGCCCGCGCCACCGACGAGGCGGTCGATATTCGCGCGCACGGTCACGCGCGCCTTGATTTTCAATTCAATGCCGTTCTTCGCGACGGCCGAGACGACCGGCGTCTCGATGACTTTCGGATTGACGCTCATCTGCACGGCCTCGAGCACGTCGCGGCCCGCGAGGTCGATGGCCGCCGAGCGCTCGAACGGCAGGGGAATCTGTGCGCGATGCGCAGCGATCAGCGCGTCGACGACCTTGTCCACATTGCCGCCCGCAAGGTAATGCGCTTCGAGCTGGTTGACCTGCACGTCAAGGCCGGCCTTATTGGCTTTAATAAGTGGCAAAATAATCTTCGACGGCGGCACGCGGCGCATGCGCATGCCGACGAGCGTGATGATGCTGACGCGCACATCCGCCGCCAAAGCAGAAATCCAAAGCCCGAGCGGCACGAAGTGCAAAAAAATCATGACGGCCGCGATGATGAGGACGAGGAAGAAACCGGAACCGATGAGTGATAGCATATTCTTACTCCTTTCTCACAACGACGCGCGCACCTTCCACGGTGACGACGCGAATGTTTGTTCCTTTCGGCAGAAACGCTCCTTCCGACACGACGTCAACGGGCCGGCCGTCGATGTCGGCCGTGCCGGACGGGCGGAGCTCGGTCGTCACGACGCCCGTGCGGCCGACGAGCTCCGTGCGCGGAGCGGCGCTGACGAAGCCGCGCTTGCTTGTCGATTGGTCATGCAGCACGAACTTGTTCCAGAGCTTGCTCGATGGCAAGCGCTTCACGACGAGTGCGAAAAGGGCGACGGCGATCACGCACGCGCCGAGCAGCGCGAGGATCGCGTCGACATCGCCACCGAGCGCGAGCACGACGCTGTAGAGCATCGCCGCCACGCCGACGCCGGCGAGCAGGCCGACGGTCGGCAGCAGCATCTCGATGATGATGCAGAGGATGCCGCCGAGGAACACGGCGAGCATGTAAAAGCTCACGGCGCCCTCCACATACTGGCTGCCCCAGAACACGCCGGCCGCGACGATGCCCAAAAGCACCCCCGCCCCCATGCCGCCCGTCTTGATCTCGACGAGCAGTCCGAGGAACATGATCGCGACGAGCAGCATCTTGACGACGGGGAGCGATACAATCGCCATAAATGATTCCTCCCTTCAAAACTCTTTTGTTACATTATTCTACACAATGTTGAAAATTCCTGCCTACATAAAAAGGCTCCCCCTCTGGGGGAGCTGTCGAGCGTCAGCGAGACTGAGAGGGTAGCGCATAAACGAGATTCTCATTCCTTTTGAAAGGCATAAGAATCACAAACTGCGCTACCCTCTCCGACCCCTTCGGGGCCACCCGCCAAGGCATAAGCGACCGCATAGGCGCTAAAGCGCCTTGCGTCTGCTTATCCCCCAGAGGGGGGCGTATATTCTGTTGTCAGCCTACGAGCATCGAACGAACCAACTGATTTACAAGTTTCCCATCCGCACGTCCTTTGACTTTCGGCATGAGCGCGCCCATGACTTTGCCCATGTCTTTCTGCGTCTTCGCGCCGACCTTTTCGACGGCTTCCTTGACGAGCGCTTTGACCTCGTCCTCGGAAAGCTGCGCCGGCAGGTACTTCATGAGCACATCGATCTCGGCCTGCGTCTTCTGCACGAGGTCGTCGCGGTTGCCTTTTTTGAACTCCTTGATGGAGTCCTTGCGCATCTTGACTTCCTTGCTCAAAACACCGATGACAGCCGCGTCGTCGAGTTCCGTGTGGCCGCCGTCGATCTCGGCCTGGCGGATCGCGCCGCGCGCGCTGCGGATGACGGACAGGCGGTCTTTTTCGTGTGCCTTCATGGCTTCTTTCATGTCAGCCGTGAGTTGTTCCTTGATGGACATGGTATCTCTTCCTTTCTATGTTTGCTGCACTTCCAACGTGCATGCGTCCCACACCATTTCCGCGCTAAAAAAGCGCCTGCAAGTCACTCTCGACTCGCAGGCGCCTCTCTTGCATTCCATTAGCGATTAGCTTCTGTACTTGCGTTTACGAGCAGCCTCGGATTTCTTCTTCCGGCGAACGCTCGGTTTCTCATAATGTTCACGTTTGCGGACCTCAGCGAGCGTACCAGCTTTCTGGGACATGCGCTTGAAGCGGCGGAGAGCACTATCGATCGATTCGTTTTTACCGACCTTGATTTCGTTTGCCATTTGTTTCCCTCCCTCCACTTGACTTCGGCACGTAGTTTTTCGTAACTACACCATGATATTATAGCCGATCGGGCCGCTTGTGTCAACAAAATAAATCACGAGTCAGCGATTCCGCTTTGCCTCAGCCTGGAGGCCACTGCATGGAGCGGCCGCCGAGCAGATGGAAATGCAGGTGCTTGACGGACTGACCGCCTTCGTCGCCCGTATTCGCCACGACGCGGAAACCCTTCTCCGCGACGCCGAGGTCTTTCGCGAGCTTCGGGATCACGTCGACGAGGAGGTGCGAGACGAGCGCCTTATCCTCTTCCGTCAGCGCGAGTACGCTCTCGACATGCTTCTTCGGGATCACGAGCACATGCACCGGCGCCTGCGGCTCGAGGTCTTTAAACGCAACGCAGACATCGTCTTCATAAACGAGGCTCGACGGGATCTCCTTTGCTGCGATCTTGCAGAAAATGCAATCGGACATGGGTATCACCACCTTTTTGTTTCTTCATCTATTCGAGAAAAGGAAATGACTTTCCTTCTTTTTACGAAAAAATCTTTCTGTTACCAAGCCTGCCACTCACGCACGAAACGCCTTCCCCGCTAGGGGGTAATGTCATTAAGTTAGTGGCAAGCGGAGCTCACAAACTTCGCCTCCCCCCTTGGGGGAGGTGGCCCCGAAGGGGTCGGAGAGGGTAACTCTATCTGTATTTTGTAATCCTTTCGATCGGAATACAGAACCCGTTCATGCGCTACCCTCTCCGCCTCGCATTCGCTCGGCACCTCCCCCAGAGGGGGAGGCTTTAGAGATCGTAGACAACATCAAGTTGGCGATTATACGCAGCGATCCGCCTTAATTCTTTTTCATCCGTCACACGCTCGCCCGAATAAAAATACTCGACCGTCTGCTCACCCTCTTCCGCGAGCTCCCCGCGTTCTTTGAGCTTGCGGATGAGCTGCGCGACGGTGCCTTCGTTGCCGTCGACGAAACGCATCGTGCGCGGCAAAATCTTGCGGAATGCGGGCTTGAAATAATTGAAGTGCGTGCAGCCGAGGACGAGCGCAGAATAATTTGCGAGGTCGTACGGCGCGAGCTCTTTGCGGAGATAATTTTCAACGGCCGGGCTGTCGAACTCCATGTGCTCGGCGAAGGTCACGAGCTCCGGCAGCGCGAGGCGGTCGACGAGGTGCTCGCGGTCGACGCGCTCGATGAGATGCTCCATTTTTTCGCCAGCGACGGTGATCGGCGTCGCCGTCACGAGGACGCGATGCACGGGGTCGAGCGCGAGCGCTTTCTTCGCGGCCGGCTCCATGCCGATGATCGGCAGGTCATACCGCGCACGCATGGCGGGCACGGCGACGGACGTCGCGGTGTTGCACGCGACGACGATGGCTTTGACGTCCTGCGCGAGCAAAAATTCGAAGGCTTCGGCGACGAACCGCTCGACGTCCGCGCGCGATTTCGTGCCGTACGGCACATGCGTCTCGTCGGCGTAAAAGAGGAACGACTCGTGCGGCAACGCCTTGCGCGCGTGATGGAGGACGGAGAGCCCTCCCATGCCGGAGTCGAAGAATGCGATTTTCAAAGGATGCGCTCCTTCCACAAAAAAAGAACCGTCCGCAGACGGTTCTTCAAAGTTCATCAGATGGCGGAGAGGGTGGGATTCGAACCCACGGTGCATTGCTGCATCACCGGTTTTCAAGACCGGCTCCTTAAACCGCTCGGACACCTCTCCACGACGGTGTTTATTATAGCAATAGACAACCTTAGTTGTCAAATTCTATATCGCACCCGCGGAAGAGACAACCTACTCATCCTTACAACGTACAGGGGACTGCCGACTTCATCGGCATAAGCGACCTCTAAGCGCTAAAGCGCTAAGAGTCTGCTTACCTCTCCACCGCTAACGCGGTCCCCCTTTCCCTGAGGGGAAGGCTGCAAACAAAGAACTTTACCAGATTTTGCCGAGGATGAACCAGAGGCGGCCTTTGGCTTTCGCGTCTTCGCTCATATATTTGCTGTCGCCGATGCGGCGGGCGTAGTCGAGGCGGGCGAACCAGTCGCCGGGCTTTGAGTAGCTTGCCGCGACGCCCCAGCCTTTCAGCGTCTCGCTGCCCTGCTCGCCGTCATGCGAGAGCTTCGAATGGCCGATGTCGAAGTACGTGCTGAGCACGAGCCCCGGCAAATCCGTGTAGTAGCGGAACTCCGTCGTGCTCGTGAAGCCGTCGTCGCCCGAGCCTTCGCCCTGCGGATACGCGCGGATGGCATTCGCGCCACCGAGGTACAGCTGCTCCGAGCCATCGAGATTGCGGCTGGCGATCTGCCCCGAGATTTTTTCCATCACGTCCGTGCGATGGCCAAGCGAGCGCACGAGCGTCCCGTCGAAGGCGAACTTCGTGAACGAGCCCTCCGTATCGCCGCCGAGCGCATCGCGCAGGCGCGCATACGTCGAATCCATCGACAGCTTGCCATGTGTCAACGTCGCATCGAAATCAACGGACGTCTTCGGGTCGAGCTGCTGGTTGCCCGTGATGCCGACATGGACGGCATTCGAATGCTTGTCGCTGTCCGCCAGGCCGCCGAAGATATCGAGGTCGTCCTCGAGCTTGCGGTAGTCATATCCATATTGGAACTTCAGCTGCCCGTCGTGCATATGGTAGAACGGCACGGTGCCGAAGAGGCTCACCGTCTTCGCCTTGCCATTCGCGCCCCAGGCGCGGAACGGCCCGCCGAGCTTGTAGTCCATCTGGCTGAGGCCGAGGCCCATCGTATGGCCGCCGCGCCCGACCGGCAGCTCGTAGTTCACATAATAGTTATGCATGCGCGCATTCGAGATCAAGCCGCCGAGGCTTGCGCGCGCGCCCGTGCCCGCAATGTCATAAAAGCTCTGTTGCAGGCCATAGCGGTAGCGTCCGGACGATTTTGAGCCATAGTTCTCTGCATAAAGCACCGTATTCGACTGCTTGCCGTCCTCGATGCGCACGGTCACGTCGCTCGTGCCAAAATTCTTGCCCGGCGCGAGGACGCCGACGGCCTTCGTGCCGCTGACATCCGAAATGGAATACAGCGTCGACTCCAGGCCTTTCGAGCGGATGATCTCATCTTTCTTGAGGCCCGAGGCAAAGCGCATCGCCACGTCCTCTTTCAGCTGGCTGTGGTTTTCGATCTTCACATCGCCATAGCGGCCCGGGATGACCTTGATCTGCACGGCGCCGTCCTTCGCCTCTTGCGCTGGCAGGTACGCGGCCGACGCAGGATATCCATGCGTGCGGCAGTAGAGCGTGACCTGCGCGATGGCGGCATTGAGCTTCGAGAGCGTCATGCCATCGCCGATGCAATCTTTCATCAAGTCATCGAGCGCCGTCTTGTCCACCTTCAGTTCCGAGGCATCGATCGTGATGCTCTTCACCGTGAACGTGGTCTCTGCTGGTTTCGGCTGCGCTGTCTTCTCTGTTTCCTCTGCCGTCCCCGTGTTCTGCTGCTCGTTTTTCGGCTCCGGCTGCGGGACGTCCGGCCGCGAAGCCGCCTGCTGCCCCGTCACCTGATCTTCGAACAGCGAGGGGGCCTTTGCTGTTTCCGGTGATTCCGTTGGAGCCGTTGGTTCCGCTTTTCCCGGCGCTTCTGTCTCTGCCGTCGATGGTTCCGGTGTTTCCTCTGCCTGCGGTTTTGTTTCCTGCGCTGGTTCCTGTCCGGTCGCTTGCTCTGGTTCCGGTTTTTGTTCGGGGATAAATTTCCCCTCCTCATCGCCGACTTCCCAGAGCTCGACCGTGATCGACGGCTTTGGCGCCTGGTTGCCGATGTCTTGTTCCGGGCCCCACAGCGAGGGCGCGGCCTCTACCTGCGCCCCCATCGCCATGCTGAGGAGCACGGCTCCCGTCAAAGATTTATAGGATTTATATTTCAAATAGTGTCCTTCCCTTCCAGATGCCCCAAGGATCACGCGACCTTTACGCCCGCGCCTTCGGACTCGATGCCGATCGCGCTCTCGTCTGCCGCCGCTGACGCATCTGCTTCCTTGCGCTCTTCGTCTTCGTCCTCTGTTTCCTCTGTTTCCTCTGCATCGTTCAAAGACGTCGCATCCGCAAAGAGCTGCACATCCTCCGTCGTCAGCATCTGCTGCGTCGTCGTCAGCGTCGCATCGGGCTCAACGGTTTCCACCGTAGCCGTCGCATCCGACGTCGTTTCGAGCGTACTCGTCGCATCCAGCGCCGTCGTATCAACGGCCGCTGCGCCGTCTTTCGTCTGCGTGCCCGTCGCATCCAACGCTGTCGTATCGACCGCGGCTGCGCTGTCTTTCGTCTGCGCGCCCGTCGTCTCGATGGCAGCCGAGCTGTCATACGTCGTCCCATCGTCAACCGTGACCGTGAACGAATCGCCGCCCGTGAGGTCGATGCGCGAAGCGTTCACTTCCATGGCGTCGCCGCCCGAAAGGTTGACAACCGAGCCTGCGCCCTGGAGGCCGATGGCTGCATTGTCCACGTCGGACGTGCTGATCGTCGGCACCTCCTCACCTGTGACATTGATGCCGCCCGCGGCATACTCGAGGCCCGCTTGGCCGGAACGCGTCACGCTGCCGAAATCGTCATGCGACACATTATTGTACGCATCCGTGTTCGGCACGAACTGCTTCGCCGCATTGACATCCGAAGAAATGTCCGGCGTGGTCGTCGGCAGGACTGGCGTAACGGGTGTCACGGGGTTGTCTGGCGTGACGGGCGTCACCGGCGTATCTGGCGTGACGGGCGTCACGGGGTTCACCGGCGTAACCGGCGTCACAGGCTTCACCGTGCCGCCGCCACCGCCGCCATGCGACTGCGCAGTGACCGTCAGATTGCTCGGATCTTGCTCGAAGTAATAGTTTGTTCCAAAAAGGCCGTTGTTATCGCTGCCAACAAGGTAGTAGCTCGCGAGGCCGGACGATGCCCAGGCGGGATCCGAGGTCTGCGTCGGATCGTTCGAGAAATCAAACCAGCCGATGACCGCGCTTGCCGGCAGCGTCTTGCCATTTGCATCCTGATACGTCGTGACCTTCGTCTTCGCATCCGTCACGCGGGTGATGACCGTATTCGTGACCGGATTCGTGATGGTCTCCGTCGTCGTGAGCACGGCGCCCGTCGTGGGGTCAGTCGTCTGCGACACCTGCTGCACGGGGAATTTCTGCCCGAGGTACCAGCCATAGATGCCATACGTGCCGCGCTGCGTCGCGTCCTGGCCCGGCTTGAGGTTCCACGTGATGTTGGCATCTCCGCCGCCCGCCTGGTACGCCGTATGGTCGGCATCGCTATACCAGCCGGTCGTCTTGCCCGTGTAGCCCGAGGGCGTCGTGCCTTCCGTGCTCGTCTTGGCATCGCTGTGCACCTTGATGGCCGCGCGATAGATATCGCCTGTCGCCGTGTACGTGTTCTCCGTCCGGCTAAGCGTCGTCGTCATGCCCGTCGTCGGATTCGTCACCATCACCGGTGTCGGCATACCAGCCGTCTGCGCATTCGTGCGGAGGAGCACGTAATTTCCCTTGTTCGTCGTGTCGTCGAGGTCGACCGTATATGTGATGGTGCGCGCATTCTTCAGCGCGGAGGTCGCACGATCGATCGACGCATTTTCATCATCGAAGAGCGCCGACGTCACGTCGATCGACACCTTGCCCTTGTCACGCTGCGCGATGATGTCGGCCGCCGCGACCTGCTTGTTCGACGAATCGTAATACTTCACATGGTTCTTCGAAGCCGTCTTCGTGCTGTCGTAAGCCTTCGTGATATCCTTCGTCGTGTCCAGCTGGACGTAAATCTCTTTCGGCGTGATGATGCCGTCGCCCAAGAACGTCTTGCCCTGATACGCCTGCTGCGTCGTCCCATTGATGACGAAGTCATTGAGCGTCATGGCAGGGAATGGATTCTTCGCGTCGAGCGTGTACGTCACGCCAACTGCCTTCCCGTTCGTCTGATCAACCTGCCCATTGTCATACGTCGCCGACTGCAACGTATAGGGGATGACGACATTCTTACCCGTCAGGTTTTCAAAGAGCGTGAGCGTCTTCGTCGGATCTTTGACATCAGCCGTGCCGTCGTACTCTTTCGTCGTCGTCGTCACCTTCGACTGGATATTGCCCATGGTCAGGGCGAGCGGCAGAATCTGGCCTTTCTTTAGCGCCTCGGAGAAATACACCGACTGCGCGATGCCACTCGCATTCGCCGTGACGGACGCACCTGCATTCGTCGCGCCCGTGAGCTCATAGTTGTCGAGCACGCTGTTGCGCGAGGCGAGATTAGCGAACGCAGCATCGAGATTCGAATACCCGACGGCCTTGTAACCGAGCGTCTGCGTATTGACGTTCTGCCAGTTGACGTGCGGATCGACGACCCACGTCTTCGTCGACGGGTCCCACTTGACATAGCTGCCCGAGATAAGTCCCGTCGCCGTATTGTCAAAGGCCGCATTCTCGCCGCCGACAAAGCCCGAAAGCTTCGGCGTGATCGCCGTCTGCGGCGTCGAAGACGGCGCCGTCGTCCCGCTGTACTGCGCACCGCTCGACGTCGTGACGTCCGCGCTGCCGTCATAGACTTTCCACACGTCGCCGAAATCAATCGTCAGCGGCGCTTTGTTGATCGTGCCGGTGCCGTCGAGCGTCGAGATGGCCTTGCCCGTGCTGTCGACGATCTCATAATTGCTGCCATTGTTGATGGCGAGGCTGTACCGGACCTTATTGCTGCCCGTGCCAGCGCCCGCCGACGTATATTTCCCTGTCGAGGCATCCTTGTCGCTGCCGACGAGGCCGGCGCCTGCCGTACCATAATGCGTATAGGAAATGAGCGGCGTCGTGAGCGGGTACTGCGTGCTGTTCACCAGCGCCGTACCGGCATCATACGTCTTCGTCGGGTTCGCATTCGTCGCCGAGGCCACGACCTTGCGCTTCGTGATGTCGCCGATCGTGTTCGCCGTCAGCTTGCCATTCGCATACGAAGCCGTCGTGTTCGTGCCCGTCTGGACATTCGTGAACCCTGTGAATGTATAGTTTTGCGGATTGCCGAGGTTCAGGACATACGTGACGCCCTGGCCATTGCCGACATTGCCATTCGCATTGTTGTCATACGTCGCGCTCTGGATGAGCTTCTGGAAGCCCGCTGTCGCGCCGTTGGTCGAGCCGCCGCCGAGGACGACATCTTTCTTCGTCAGCGTGTTATCGCCATCGACGTCGATCCAGTTCAGCGTGACGTAATCGCCCGAGCCATACGACGACGTGCCACCCGTGCCGACGACCTTGTCCGTCGCATCGTATTCCTTCGTGATGCCGGAGAACTCGAGATGGAAGTTGTTGCTGTTGATGGCGAGCGGGTCGATATCGCCTTTGCCTGTCGCCGCCGTGATGACATAGTTCTTCCCGAAATCGTTGTTCTGCGCATCGATGAATGCATTCGCGTAATTGCTGTACTGGACATCAAAATTCTTGCCGGCATTCGTCTGGGACTTGCCGCCACTTAGATACTGGCCTGTGATCTTCGAGAGATTGCTCTGGAAGACCTTGTCCGTGCCGTCGGTGTTGAAAACGCCCGTCTTGCCGTCGCTGTTGTTCGCATCGCTGAGCGTCGCGTTGACGGCCGTGATGTTGCCTGTCGCGACGTCGGAGCCGTCCCACGACTTCACCGTCTTGCCGAAGTTGATGGTCAGGGCGCGCTTGTTGATCGTGCCCGCACCATCGAGTGTCGAAATCGCCGCGCCGTTGCTGTCGACGATTTCATAATTGTTGCCATTGTTGATGGCGAGGTTGTACGTGACGAGGTTCGCCGCCGAACCGGCATCCGACTGGATGAACTTGCCCGTCGAAGCATCCTTGTCGCCGCTGCCGACGAGGCCGGCGCCCGGCGTACCATAATGCGTATACGAAATCAACGTCCCCGCCGTCGACGGCAGGTTCGTTGTCGCATCATACGTCTTCGTGATGGCGCCGATAGGCGATGCCACGACCTTGCGCTTTGTGATGTCGCCGGTCGTTTTCGACGTGAGCACGCCATTGGCATACGATGTCGAGGCATTCGAACCGGTCGAGATATTCGTAAAGCCCGAGGCGAACGAGAAATTGTTTATATTTCCGAGTTTCAGCTCATAGGTGACGCTTTTGCTCGTGCCTGCATTTCCCTGCGTATCGTCATACGTCGCGCTCTGGATCATGCTCTGGAGGCCGGACGACGCCCCATTCTGCGAGCCGCCGCCAAGGATGACATCCTTGCTCGTCAGCTGGCCATCGCCATCGACATCGACCCAGTTCTTCGTGATATAATCCGCAGCACCATACGAAGACGTGCCGCCCTTGCCGACCACGCTGTTGCCGCCATCATATTCTTTTGTGATTCCGTCAAAATCGAGATGGAGGTTGTTGCCCGTGATGGTGAGCGGGTCGATATCGCCCGTGCCCGTGCCTGTCAGCGAGAACGTATAGTTCCGCCCATAGTCCGTCGTGACGCCATTGTTCGTCACTTTGAATGCGTCATCGATCTTGCTGTAATTGACCGTGAAGCCCGTACCGGCATTCGTCTGCGACTTGCCGTTGCTATCGACATAGTTGCCCGCGATCTTCGAGAGATTGCTCTGGAAGACCGTATCCGTGCCGTCCGTCTTGATGATGCCGCTCTTGCCATCCTTGTTGCCCGCTGCATTCGAATCATCGAGTGTCGCATTGACAGCCTTCTTGTTGCCCGTCGCGACATCCGAGCCATCCCACGATTTATCAGTGTAGCCAAACGTAATCTTGAGCGCGCGCTTGTCAATGCTGCCCGTACCGGAAAGCGTATTCGCCGTCGCCGTACCGCCCGTATAGAGCGTGTTGCCGCTGCTGTCGATGACTTCGTAGTTCGTCGGATCTGCCGTCGTGATGCCGATGGTATAGGCCACGGTCTTGTCCGCCGTCGTGCCCGCATCCGCATCATTGTAGCCCGTCCGCATATCCTTGTAGACAGCCGATGAATTGTCCGTATCCTTGACCGTGCCGTTGTTGATGAGTCCCGGCTGCGCGCCGGTCTGCGTGCCGTTATACGCATACGTGACGAGCGGGCTGCCGCTTGTCGCCGTCGCCGTGTCCGTGCCATCATACGTCTTCGTCAGCGTGCCAGCCGGCGTCGCCACGAGTTCGCGCGGCGTGATAATACCATAGCCAGTACCATTATTCAAAGCCGTCCCCGTCGTCGTATCCTGGATGCCCGTCGTCGGGATGACATAGTTGCCCGAGTTATCATCAAAGATGGTCACTTTATAGTGGACATCCTGCTTAGCCTGTCCACCGCTGTTCGCCGAATCATACGTCGCAGAGATATTTCCATTCGTATAATCGACAGCCGTCGTGCCGCGCATACCCTTGAACACATCGCCAGTCGCTGTGACCGTAATGGTATCGATACCTTTCTGTGCATCGGCGGTTGCGACCGTGTCCGTTCCATCATATTCTTTCGTGATGGGCGTGAACGTATACGTGAAGGCGCCCGCGCCCAGCGCGAGCTTCGTGATGTCGCCCTCGCCGACGTCGGACGAGGTGATGGAATAGTTGCCTTTGTCCGCGCCGGAGAGCGAGAGGCCCGTATAGTTGACCCAGTTCTTCTGTACCGTGTTATTGATCGTCTTCGTCGTGCCGTCGCCGTTGACGTTCGCGCTCTGATATTCTGCTTTGCCGATGTTCAGCGTGACATCGTCGCCTGACACGATGCTGCCGCTGTTCAGCGCACCGCTGGCCGTCGTGCCTTTTAGCAGATTTTTCGTGCCGTCATACGTCTTCGTCGGGACCTTCGCGAAGCTCGACGTGAGGGGCTTCTGCGTGATCGTGCCCGTCGCGCCCGTCGTCGCGCCCTGGAACGTCAGATTCGCGACGGCGTTCCCCGTCGCCGCATTGCCGTTCTTGATGAGCTCGTAGTTCGCCGCTTCCTTGCCGGAAAGCGCGATGGTGTAATCGATGTATTTCGACGTCACGTTGCCCGCCGCGTCATAGGCCACGTCCTTCGCTTTTTCCGAGCCCCGGGACGCATACGTCGGCGTGACCGTGATGGTCGGCGTATCCTTGTTGATGGCATCCGTGACGATCTGCTTGCTGCCTGAGACATACTTCACCGAGCTGTTCTTCTGATCGAACGTCGCTGCATCCGTATCAAGGACTTTCGCATTGCCATCGTACTGCTTGTCGATCGCATTCGGCTGGCTCACGTCGATGTAGAGCTTGCGTGGATGGATCTTGCCCGCGATCGTGACATCATACGTGCCCGTGCTCGTCAGCGTGCTGCCATTCTGGCCCCACGTGTAGTTCGTGAGTTTCGTCGCCTTCGTGGCCTGCGGATCCGGCGCAGCGGACAGGCCGACGGCCACGAGTGCCGCATCTTTGACCTGTGATGTCTTCGTCGTCCCATCGGATTCTGTGAAGTTCGCCGTGCCGGTCGGTGTGAAAAGGATGTTCTCGCCCGAAACGAGGCCGGAATTTGCAATCTTCGACGTCCCCGTCGGGGAAATCTCCGCCGTCAGATTGCCCTGCGCATCGGTCGGCAAGCTGTACGTCGACGTACCATCGTAGTCTTTTTCCGCCGTCAGCACGTTTTTCGTGCTCTTGTCAACGACCTGGAACGAAGCCGGGTCGATGACGCGCTGGTTGATGATGCCGCTCGCCGTGAGGTAGCCCGTCCCCGCCGTCTTGGTCGAGCCGTCATAGAGCACATCATAACCTTTCGGGCTGCTCGTATTCTTGACGACGAGCTGATAATTCTTCGCATCGTTGCCCGTGAGCTTGAGGTTCGTATAGCGGATGTCGTAAGACGTCGCGCCCGTCGTGGCGATGGCGTCCGAGACGGTTTTGTTCTTGTAATAGTACTCGATCGTCGCGCCATTCGTCGTATCGAGCGAGACATCATCCGTTTTCTTGTTCACGGTGACGACACGCTTCGTCGTATCGAAATCGACATTATTCGCTACGGTGGCATTCGTATCCGTGACGGTTGCATCGCCATCATAGGTCTTGTCAAAGCTGCCCTGGCTCTTCAAATCGACATAAATCGCGCGCGGCGTGATGTCGCCGGTGACCGTCATGCTCTTGAGTCCGGTAGTGTCGAGGGAATAATTGCCCGCCGACGCGCCGGAAAGGCCCGCCGTGCCCGTGACCGAGACGGAAACTGGCTTGCTCGTCCCGACATCCTTAGCGTCATTCGCGCCCGTTGCGCTGTCCTGATACGTCGCCGTGACGTTGCTCAGCGTGACGCTGTCGCCCGGGATGATGCCCGCGATGTTCACATTCGCGCTGCCGCCCGTGAGCGCCTGCGCGAAGGCATCCGTACCGTCGGTCGTGCCATCGTATTCCTTCGTGATCGTCGCCATGCCCGAGGCCGAGACTTTGCGCTTCTCGAGCTTGATGCCGCCGCCGATGATGTTGTAGCCATGCTGACCGGAGGAAATCAGCGACTGCACGACCGCATTGCCGCTGCTGTCCGAAACGACATTGCGGATGCCAGTCGTATTGATCGTGAGGTTGCTGTCCGAGCTCGTGACATTGCCGCTGAACGTGACATCCGACTTCGTGCCGGCACCATATCCCGTGCTGTCTGCGATTTTCAGGTACTGCGCGTTGTACGTCGCCGCGATGTCTTGCGTGTTGTTGTTCGCCGTCGTGCCGCTGAAGCCCGCCATCGTCAGGCCGTTCGATGTCGATGCCGTGTCCGTAGAATTCGCGAAGTAATTAAAATTGTAATCTGCTGTGACATTGCCCTTGAAAAACGCTGTCAAAAGGGGCGTACTCTGCCCCTCATAAATGCGCCACGTCGTGTCCGTCGTGCCGTCACCAGAGATGTCGCTGCCCCATGCAGAATACGTCGAAATGTTTTGGGCAGTAGAAAATTTAGTATCGCTTGCAGAGCCTGGTTTTGTCGTTCCTGAATAGAAATTGTAGCTATCGCTGACAATTTTGTCATTATCAACGAGTTTCACGCCGCTATATGCGTTATAGACGCGCTGAATTTTAGGCGCATTTGAACCAGTAGAGTTTCCAGTAAAAGCTATGCCATACCGATTTATATTGTTCGCGTTTGCTGTAATCTTACCTACATTATAGGAATCTTTAATAGTCGCATTCGTTTCGGCACTCCCCACCAAGCCACCGCCAAATCCACCTCCAGCCGCAACCGTCGACGTGTTGTACGAATTGCTCAGCGTCGAGCTAGACGTCAGTGCTCCAACAAGTCCGCCACCTTTTATCTTGACTGTGATCGTACCATCCTCGCTGTAAACATTCTTGATTGTCGTATTCTTCGCCGTACCAACGATGCTGCCCACATTCTGATTCCTTTTGCCCGGTGCGATGTTCGCCCCGACAATGCCAAGATTTTCGATTTGTGCACCATTCGTATAGCCAAAAAGGCCGGCATCTGTTACTGCAGCAGTAATCTTCATCCCCTTCACAGCATAGAACATACCATCAAACTTTCCTTTGAATGGCGCTTTGCTCGTTCCGATTGGCGTAATCGTCCCCGTATTCGTAATATCTTTCGCAAGCATATAATTGCCCGAGAGATTTTTATTCATGTCCTGAAGCGCTGTTGCATCATGGACGAGCTTGTAATATTCGACGTCTGCCGCGCCGCCCTTTGTATAGCCAGCATCCTTCCCATCCGTATTGCCGACATGGATATAACCCGTACCGCTGAGTGTGACATCCGTGTTGACGGTCGCCCCATCTTCCTTGTGAACCGCGCCAGAATCAAGGAAACGGATATTCTCGCCCGAGACCTGCACCTTGTCCGCATTCACCGTGCCGAGATTCACGACATCTGCCTTCGCTGTGTCTGCCTTGATGACATCGGACCCTGTCTTGCCCGCCTTGAATGCCGACACCGCTTTCGCCGTGTTCTCCGTCGAGACATAGAGATTCCCGACATCGACCTCGGCGTTCTCTCCAAAGACAACGCCATGTGGGTTGACGATATAGACATCGTTGCCGCCCTTGATCGCTCCCGCGATCTGCGACGTGCCCTGTCCCGTGACGATATTGAGATAATTCTTTGTCTTCTGGCCGTCATCGAACGTAACAGCCTCTCCGTTCGCTACGGAAAAATCCTTCCAGGCGACGACATTGTTCTGGCTCGAGCCATTCACGTTCGTGACCGTGCCAGAAGTCGTGATATTCGCCGTAGGGACAGTATTATACGACGAGCCCGGATCATGTACCGGCGCAGCCGAAACCGACGGGACCACGCTGAAGACGCCCGCCATGAGTCCGATGCTGATCTTGCAGGCCAGCTGCGCCTGCTCTTTTTGCTGTCGCGTCATAGAAATCCGTTTCCTTTCCCCGGGTCTCCAGAGGTTTCCAAATGATAGACGATGTTGTTTTCCCAAAACGCAAAAGAGAGCTGTCGCCTCTGCGACAGCTCCTGCACGTTGTTACTGCAACAGGCTGAGAACGGAACTACTACTCTGATTGGCCTGTGCCAGCATGGATTGCGCCGCCTGCGTAAGCACATTGTTCTTCGTGTAGCTCGTCATCTCCGCCGCCATATCGGCATCCCGGATGACGGACATCGAGTTCGTCGTGTTCTCGCTCGCCGTGACGATATTCGATGATGTATAGCCGAGACGGCTCTGGACAGAGCCGAGATCTGTTTGCTGGTTCAATGCTTTCGCCAAGGCGTTGTCCAGCACGTTGATTGCCGCATTTGCCTTCTCCTGCGATGTGATGGAGAGAGTCTCGCCATCCGTCGAGCGGAGGCCGAGCGCCCGCGAGCGCATATCCGTCAAGCCGGTGCGAACAGATTGGTTGGACTTTGTACCAATCTGCAAATCAATCGAGTTATCATCGGATGGATCTTTCGCGCGAACGCTTTCGTGGAAGTTGTTGAACAGTGCATTCGCATAGCGCTTTGCTGTGCCATATCGATCTTGGAACGTGATCGTCAAACCAGCTATCTGATTGTCAACGCCTGGTCGTTGTGCCATGAACGTCAATGCCGTCTTGCCAGACGGATTCGTGACTGTTTCTCCGAACTCATTCTCACCGACCGTATTATCGACCGGCGTGCGCAAGATGATGTCGGAAGAGCCCACCGTATACGAGAAAATATTCGTAATCATAATATCTTCCACTTTTGTAGAAGCCGTATACGTTTTGCCATTCATGACGTACGAAACCGTCATGGTATCGCTCGAATCAATGCGCAGGCTGTTGCCATCGCTATCCTTGAGGTCTGTCAGATACGTAAACGCATCCGTATCTGAAGAGAGTGTTTCATTCGTCAGCGACGTGTACGTGCCTGGCTGGGGGACATGATTATCTTTCGACCCATCCACGAGCGTCAGCCCATTGTACGTCTGCTGCGCGTTTTCATCGATCTGCTGGATGGACTGCTCGAATTCTTTCTGCATCGTCGCGCGGTCGGCATCCGTGTTCGTGTCGTTCGCCGCGTTGATGGCTTTCTCCTTCAGCGTGCGGAGGATTTCCACCGTGGACTGGACAGCGCCTTCGGCCGTCTTCAGCAAGCTGGCGCCGTTCTGCGAGTTCTGGTTGTCCTGTTCGAGCGAACGGAGCTGCACTTCCATGCGCTCCGAGATGGAGAGGCCGGACGCGTCATCTCCGGCGCTGTTGATGCGCATGCCGGACGCGAGCTTCTTCAGATCCTTCGATGTTGCTTTCTCATTTTTATTGAGCTGGTTCAGCGTATTCTTCGCGCTGAGATTATTTTTCACGACCATTGCCATAGCAGCAGTCTCTCCTTCCTTTTCACAAGACCCGGCGTCCCTGCCGAGCCGCCTCTTCTATTATACTATATCGGACGAAAATCGCAAAACTTAAATGAAAAATTGCAAAGGAATTTTTCAAAACAATTCGCTGTGGCTTCCCGTCCGCGTCAGCGTGAGCGTCAGAATCTCTTTTTCGATCTTGTAAATCAGCAGCCAGTCGGGCAGGATATGACATTCACGGAAACCGATGTAGTCACCTGTCAGTGCATGGTCGTGATATTTCTCAGGCAATTCCTGTTCGTTCACCAAGAGTTCCACGACTGCCTGAAACCGTTCCGGCGTGTGCCCTGGTTGTTTCAATGCACGTTTGTAATCTTTCTTGAACTGCTTGCGATACCGGATGTCAAGCATTCAGTTCCTCCATCAGTTCCTCGACGGAAGAAAACGAACGGCTGAGATTCCGATGGTGGTTCACGTCGTCGACGGCTCGCATCGTTTCCGTCGCTCCATCGTCCATCGCCGTGTATTCTCGTACGATTTGCGCCAGCATCTCGGACAAAGACAGACCTTTTCGTTCTGCATAGCTCGCAACTGCCTGCGCATCGCGTTCATTCAAATCAACGGAAACCACCATCGCAACCGCCTCCTTCACAACATTTTTTGTACCATCATTTTACCACAAGACAGCCGCCTGGTGCTACTTTGATTTATTGCAGCAAGCTCAGCACGCCGCTCGAGCTCTGGTTCGCCTGCGCGAGCATGGATTGGGCGGCCTGCATGAGGACGTTGTCTTTCGTGTAGTTCGTCATTTCCTTCGCCATGTCGGCGTCGCGGATCGTGGATTCGGACGACTGGACGTTTTCCGCCGCCGTCGTGAGGTTGCTCTGCGTGTAGCTCATGCGGCTGGCGAGCGCGCCGATCGTCGTCGCCTGGTCGAGCGCCTTGCGGATGGAGCGGTCGAAGATCGTGATGGCGCGTTTCGCGTCGGCGCGCGTCGCGACGGAGACGTTCTTGCCCTCGTCGCTCCGGACGCCGAGCGCGTTCGCATGGATGTCGGAGAACGCCGCGAAAATGTTCTGGTTCGCTTTCGTGCCGATCTGGAAGCGGAAGCCTGCATTCGTGAGGTCCGGCGGCGGGTAGTCGCCCCAGTCCATCGTCAGGCCTTCGATCGTCGTCTTGCGCGCCGATGGATACCACCAGTAGCTCGTGGACTGGCCTTCGAGGACGACTTCTTTGTCATCAGCTTCTTCACCGTTCCACGACTTCGAGCCGGTCGCCGAGCCGGTATCTTCCAGATTGTCTAGGTCGATGTCGCAGGAATCTCTGAGGAAGGATTTTGTGTCCTTCGCGGCCGCAAGATCCTTTTGGAAGGCTGTCATGGCATCATTTTCTGTCGCAAACGTGCCCTTCGTCGCAGCGGCGACCGCCGCGTCCAAGCCTGCCTGCGTTCCGCCTCTACTGACAAGTGTCGACATCAAGCGCTTCATGGCCATGCCGTCATGACCGCCTTTTGCATTGAGGTAATGCATGAAAGCGTAGCCGACGACATACGCATACTCGTCTTTTGGTGATTGCGTCCCCTTCGTATTCCGATCCGCAATCATCGAGGCATCGAGCTTGAGCAGCGTGGATGCGCGCTCATCATCGATACCGTGCGTGTACTCCGCCGCGCCCTCGACGATATAGACGGGCAGATTGCCCATCCCTTTGATATTGGACGCCATGACCGCATGCGTAAATTCATGCGCAAGCGTACGATCGAGGAAACCAGCGCCTGCCGATGCCGTGCTGCCGTTCGGGTCGGTCTGGTCCAATTTCGCATAGTAGTCCATGTTGACATTGAGCGTCAGATCTTGCGCGTGGCCGTCGCTGTCCTGCATCCAGGATACGGACGCGAGGTCGTTGCCGCCCGTGTTGACGAATTTCAGCTTCATGTCGCGCTGCGTCGCCGTGTCATCCTGGAACGAGATGCCATACGTATCCTTGACGAGTTGCAAGCTCGAATCGATCCACTCACTGTTCAGTGCTTTGACAATCGTTTGCTTGACGTCGTGGCCTGTGTCAGCCGAGCCGTCAAAGAGGCGCTTGCCGTTGAACGTGACATCTGCATTGTCATTGAGCTGGTCAATGGACTGGTCGAGCTCTTTTGGGATCGTCGCGCGGTCGATGTCCGTGTTCGTGTCGTTCGCCGCGTTGATCGCTTTTTCCTTCATCGTCTTCAGGATGTCGAGCGACGAGCGGATGGCACCGTCCGCCGTCTTCAGCAGGCTCGTCGCGTTCTGCGCGTTCGCATTGTCCTGCTCGAGGCCGCGCAGCTGCACGCGCATGCGCTCGCTGATGGAATACCCCGACGCGTCATCCGCCGCGCCATTGATCTTCATCCCGGACGAGACTTTCTTGAGGTCTGCCGCGAGGTTTTCGCTGTTTTTGTTGAGCGTGTTCAGCGCGCTGGTCGCGGACTCGTTATTTTTGATGATCATGGCCATTTGATATCTGCTCCTTCCGTGGAGATAACTTCGCTATTCTCTATATCGTCATTTGCCAAGAAAACTTAAATGAAAAACAGCAAAAAGCTCCCCAAAAGGAGAGCTTTCGTTCAAAAAATTTTTGTTCATCCTTTTTCCGCTTCGACGACGGGTGCCGGGGCCGGCGCACTGAAGATGCCGCCGACGATGGCGCCGAGGAGCGCGGGGACGAGCCAGCCCATCTGGATGCCGTAGAACGGCACGTACTCGGACAGGATGCCCGTGAGTGCGGGGAGGCCGAGGCCGGCTGCCGAAAGCGCGTCGATGGCGCTGAAGGCGAGCGTCGTCAGGAGCGCGCCGCGATAGATGCCGGGGCGGCTGCCGATGATGCCATCGAACAGCGACAGCACAACGAAGACGATGACGAGCGGATAGATGAGCAGCAGGAACGGCACGGCGAGCGCGATGATCTGCGTGAGGCCGACGTTCGAGACGGCAAACGAGAAGATGAGGAAGCCTAAAAGCAAGCGCTCGTAGGAAATCTTGTTCTTGAAGAGCTTGTTGAAGAACCACGCCGCGCCGCTCGTGATGCCGCAGCACGTCGTGAGGCACGCGAGCGCGATGATGACGGCGAGGAGCAGGTTGCCCCACGGACCAAAGAGCAGGCCGACGGCTGCCGCGAGGAGCTGGCCGCCATTTTCCGAATGGCCGAGCACGGCGGCGCTCGTCGCGCCAAGGTACGAGAGCGAGAGGTAGATCGCACTCATGAGCACGACGGAGATGAGGCCGGAGAGCAGCGTGACTTCGCCGAGCGCACGCTTGCCCTCGACGCCGCGCATGCGCGCCGCATTGACGACGATCGTGCCGATGGCGATCGTCGCGAGGAGGTCCATCGTCTGATAGCCGTCCTGGAAGCCCTGCGCGAACGGCGCGGCAACGTACGCGCCCGTCGCATCGAGGATCCCGCCGAGCGGCGCGATCAGCGTGCGCGCGATGAGCACGACGAGGAAGACGAGCAGGATCGGCGTCAGCATCTTGCCAATGCGGTCCATGAGCTTGTTCGGATTCAGCGCAAGATAATACGCCGCGCCGAAGAACAGCGCCGTGTAAATCGCCTGCCCTGCTGTGATGCTGCCTGCGTCGAGGAACGGACGGATGCCGATCTCGAACGACACGGCGCCCGTGCGCGGCATGGCGAACAGCGGACCGATGACGAGATAGAGGATGACGAGCAGCGCCGTCGCGAACCACGGATACATGCGCGTGTGGATGAGCTCGATGTAGCGGCCGCCCGCGAGCGCGATGGCGACGACGCCGAGGAGCGGCAGGCCGACGCCCGTCGCGAGGAAGCCGAGCATGGCCATGCCGAGATGCGAGCCTGCCGCCTGGCCGAGCGCCGGCGGGAAAATCAAGTTGCCCGCGCCAAAGAAGATGGAAAACATCATGAGCCCCAAGGCCAGGAGCTCCGTTTTCTTGAGCTGATTCATGAAAACATTGCCTCTTTCATAAGATTTTTTCACGTAGCGTTTCAAACTTCCAATAGTATAGCACGTTCGTGTCCGCGTGGCAAAGACTTTTTGCATAAAATTTCTTTCCATGACAAACTACATGATTTGTAATAGAATAAAGGTACAAAGTGGAAAGGATGCATCCGCATGACAGAGACAAATGCAAACGAAAATGAAACCCTCGACCCCGTCATCACGCAGCCGCATGGCAAAGAGCAGCAGATGAAGATGGCGATCCTCGACATGATCCACCGCGCCGAGAGCCCGTACGACATCATCTATATGATGGCAAAGCGCCTCGAGGCCGCATCGGGCGAGCCGGGCTACGCCGATTACGTCAAGGACCAGCTCCGCGCGGTCTACGGCTGCGCGCTGCAAGAAGAAAAGCTGCTGACGGACGAGCTCGATGACGTCACGGCGCGCCTCCATCGCATCGAGGCCGCGTACGAGAGCGACGAATTCACCGAGGAAGAGCACACGCGCATCGGCTTCGCCATCACGCGCCACAAGAAAAACATCGAGCGGCTGAAAGAGCTCATCCAGAAGGCGAAAGCCGATCACAAGACGCTGAAGTTCCGCAAGAACTGAGCCAACCATATTTTTTTCATAGACAGAAGGGGGAACCACCAATGGAAGGACTTGAACTCACTGCATTCCAGATCATCTCGGCCGTCGGCACGGCCAAGAGCTCGTACATCGAAGCGATCGGTGCCGCGAAAAACGGCGACCTCGACCGCGCTGAAAAGCTCATCCAAGAAGGCGATGAAAACTTCGTGGACGGCCACAAGGCGCACGCCGGCCTCTTGGAAAAAGAAGCAAGCGGGGACCTCGGCCCCCTCGGCCTCCTCATGGTGCACGCCGAAGACCAGCTCATGAGCGCCGAAGCCTTCAAGACCATCGCGCTCGAATTCATCGCGAGTTACAAGCGCATCGAGGCATTAGAGGAAAAAGTTGCGGAGCTATCGAAATAAGCGCCTCAACCTACGCCTCCCCTCTGGGGGAGGTGGCCCCGAAGGGGTCGGAGAGGGTAGCGGCCTACGTCAATTCTCTATTCTTTCGATAGAATCGTGAATCTCGTAACTACATGACCCTCTCCGCCTCGCATTCGCTCGGCACCTCCCCCAGAGGGGGAGGCTTTCACACATAAAAGAGAACAAAGTAATGGGATTTCCAAAAGGCTTTCTGTGGGCCTTGTGTTCATCAACCCCCAAAAGATGAACACAAAAGCAGCCCGCCTGCGTCCATCGTAACGCAGGCGGGCTGCTTTCGTTCCATCAATCTTGCGAAATCAATTCTCTCAAAGCTTTCAATTGATCGCGCTTCCCATAAATCACATTCATCACATACACGCGACTCGCATCTTCCGCTACGCGATAATACACGATGAAATTTTTGACAAAGAGCTTTCGGACTCCACGCGAATGCCACGGTTCCTGATCAACGAGCCGTGAACGCTCCGGCATTTCTTTGAGTGTCTGGATTTCTCCGCGCATCATGTGAAGGAATGCACGTGCGGTTATCGGAGGCTCCAATGTTCCTGCGATATAGTCGCGCAACTGCCGCAAATCTCCTTCTGCGTCGGGCGTGATGATGATTTCATAGGTCTTCATTCAACAGAGGCCTCTTTCCAAATCGTCAAAAACGCTATCAGCAGATCGGCCTTTCCCCGCCATCGATTGCGCATAGCTATGCGCCAGCATCGCATCGAGTTCATCTGCCGTCATCGCATCGAGCGTACGTGGTGCGTTCGGAACGGTCATCGCAAATGGAATGCCCCGCTTGTAAATAATCTGACGATAAAGCGAGTTGATAACGACAGAAACAGGAATCCCAAGTTGTTGCAAAATACGCTCGGCTTCTTTCTTCACATCACATTCCACGCGTGCACTGACTGTTGCATCTTTCATACGATCACCGCCTTTGCTCTATTGTACAATTTTGTCTAGCAAATCACAATACAAATCGGCAAAATTATCTTCTTCATCTTGGTTTGTCCCTAGCAGCTGACGGCTTATCTACATAAATTCTGAAAATACAAGCAGCCCGCCTGCGTCCATCGTGACGCAGCGGGCTGCTTTTTCATGCAATGTTTGCCGACAGGATTCAGTTCAGGACATACACCGTGACATAGCGACGCCCAAACTGCATGGCCTCGCCATAGCTGTCCATGCAGAGGTCGATGCGGTCGCCATTGATCGCGCCACCCGTGTCCGCGGCGATAGCCTCGCCGTAGCCCGGGATGTAGAGGCGCGTGCCGAGCGGGATGACGCTCGGATCGACAGCGACAACACCGTGCTGCGCGACCATGCCGGTCGCCGTGATGCCATCACCATTGCCATCGGCCGGGATGTAGGCCGTGGCTTCCATCGTGAGCGCATCGGAGTAACGCTGCGCGCCACGGGACGTTTCTACTTGTGCTTGCCGCTCGGCCTCGGCGCGCTGTGCGGCCTCTTCGGCCCGCTGCGCGGCGACGTCAACGACTTTGATATTGAGATTCTCGTGAATTTTCGTGTCCAGGCCCGGCTCGACCTCGAGATCATCGAGATTACAGCCGAGTTCGACGAGCACATCGCCGACGGTCGGCTTGCTCGTCATGATCGTTTTTGACTGCCCGTCCAAGGAGATGATGACGGGGACGGCGCGATGCACCGTGATTTCCGTGTGGTTGTCGATTTTGCGAAGTGTGTATTCGTCTTTCGCGTCCATCTGGACGCCGGCGCGCGCGAGGATGACATCCGGCGTGGTATGCGTCGTTTTCGTTTCGATGGTTTTGCCGTCAACAGCGATGGTGACGGATTGGAGATTGTTCTGCGTGAAACCCGTGCTCAACGACATTCCCGCCGCAAGCGAAAGGCACAGAGCAATATTACGAGCTTTGGTAGGTTTTGTGCGATACGATGATTTTCCGAGTTTGAACGTACTCATTGAATTCCCCCTTCCGCATCGCGATATGTGTGAGTTATCAAGTATGTGTGCCATTATAACAGAGCTTCTATGTCCTGTCAATGGAACTAGGTCACATTCTCCCACCAGAGGCTGAATTTTATCTGAAAAATGGGAAAAGCAAAGTGGAGAGCCGCATCTGTTGAACGCAGCTCCCCACTTTCTTGTTTCTTGTTCGATTCGATTGTCGCTTTGTCCCGCTTCTATGGACGAGGTATGTCGCACTCTGTCACGTTAATCCATAAATCGTGCAGGCGTTCGCCGTCGTCTGGCGGGCAACCTCCGAAAGGGATTTCTCGCGGATCTCGGCGACTTTTTCCGCGACGAAGCGCACGAATGCGGGCTCATTGCGCCGGCCGCGCATCGGCACGGGCGCCATGTACGGCGCGTCTGTCTCGACGAGCAAGCGATCGAGTGGCATCATGCGCACGACATTCACGGTCTTCGCCGCATTCTTGAACGTCAGCGGGCCGTCAACGCCGAGGTAGCAGCCGAGCTTCAAAAATTCGCGCGCCATCTCGACGCTGCCGGAATAGCAATGCAATACCGTCGGGATGCCCTGCCCTTCCTTTTTCAAAATGGCGAGCGTATCCGCATGCGCATCACGGTCGTGGATGCAGACGGGCAAGTGCAGCTGCCGCGCAAGGTCAAGCTGATGGATGAACATCCTGCGTTGCAGTTCTCGCGTCGGCGCATCCTTCACCCAATAGTAATCGAGGCCGATCTCGCCAATGCAGACGACCTTGTCGTCTTTCGCCCACGAAGATAATTGTTCATCGTCTTCGGCGGTCAACGCGCGCGCCTCTTCCGGGTGAATACCGACGCCCGCGAACAATCCGTCATAGGCGTGCGCCAAGGCAACGGCCTGCGCCGAGCTTTCGAGCGTGTCACCCATGTTAATCATCCGCGTCACGCCCGCCGCCCGCGCGCGGGCGACGGCATCGGATACGTCGTCCGCGAATTTCGCATCATTGAGATGCGTATGCGTATCGACGAGTTCCAGCGGCTGCGGTTCCGTAGTTTTCATCGCGGCATCGCGTTCGCTTTTCGGAGCGAATGGCACGACATTCTCTTGATGTTTCTGCTCCATCAACGAACCTCGGTCCCAGCAGGCATGTTGACTTCAACGACCTTCAGTGCCTTGCCGTCGCTCGCCGCGAGGATCATGCCCTCGGAGAGCTGGCCGCGCATCTTGCGCGGTTTCAGATTCTTTACGAGCACGAGATGCTTGCCGACGAGCTCCGCGGGCTGGTAATACTGCGCGATGCCAGAGAGCACCGTGCGCTGCGGCGCATCCGCGCCGACGGACAGCGTGAGCTTCAGCAGCTTGTCCGCATTCTCCACGGGCTCGCAAGCCAGCACTTCCGCAACGCAGAGCTGCACTTTCGCGAAATCGTCAATCGTGATCATGCCTTCGGGAAGCTGTTCTTCCTTCTTCGCCTTCGGTTCCTGCTTCGCCTGTTTCTGTTTCTTCGCAGCCTTCGCATTTGCCACTGGCGCTTCGTCTTTTTCCACTTCAATGCGTGGGAACAGCTGCTCGGGTTTGCCAACGTGCAAACCGGCCGGCACGCCGCCCCACGTTTCGGCATCCTCCAGCTGCACGTCGCTCCACGCCTTGCCCGCGTCCGTGAGGCCGAGCTGGTTCCAGATACGCTCCGACGTCTGCGGCATGAACGGGGAGATCAGCACGCTGATGAGGCGCAACGACTCCGCGAGATTGTACATGACATTCGCAAGCTCCTGCTTCTTCGCAGGGTCTTTCGCGAGCGCCCACGGCGCTGTCTCGTCGATGTACTTGTTCGCGCGGCCGATGAACGCCCAGACGGTCTTGATCGTGTCGGAGAGCTTCATGTCCTCCATGCCGGCGGCGAACGCCTGCACCGTCGCCATCGCGTCCGCTTTGAGCGAGCGGTCGATTTCGCTTTCGCCCTGCGGCGCCGTGAGCACGCCGTCCTGGAACTTCAACGTCATGTTCAGCGTGCGGTGGAGCAGATTGCCAAGGTCATTCGCGAGGTCGCTGTTGATGCGCTGGATGAGCGCGTCACGCGAGAAATTGCCGTCCTGCCCAAGGTTGATCTCGCGCAGCAGGAAATAGCGGATGGCGTCAGCGCCGAATTCATCGATCAGGAGATTCGGATCGACGACGTTGCCCTTCGACTTCGACATCTTATCGCCATCGACGATGAGCCAGCCATGACCGTAGACTTTTTTCGGCAGAGGCAGGTCGAGCGCCATGAGGATGCACGGCCAGATGATTGTGTGGAAGCGCACGATCTCCTTGCCGACGAGATGCAGGTCGGCCGGCCAATACTTCTGGAATTTTTCGGGGTCGTCAAGGAAGCCGATGGGCGTCAGGTAGTTCGTCAGCGCGTCGAACCAGACATAGATGACATGCTTCGGATCCGTCGGCACGGGGATGCCCCAGTTGAACGACGTGCGCGAAATGCAGAGGTCGTCGAGGCCCTGCTTGATGAAATTGATCATCTCATTGCGGCGCGACGCGGGCTGGATGAAGTCCGGATGGTCTTCAATATACTTCAGGATGCGATCCTGATACTTGCTCATCTTGAAGAAATACGCTTCTTCCGCGACTTCCTGCACGGGGCGATGGCAGTCCGGGCAGCAGCCGTTTTCGTCGAGCTGGTGCTCTGTCCAATAGCTTTCGCACGGCGTGCAGTACAAGCCTTTGTACTCACCCTTGTAAATATCGCCCTTCGCGTAAATGCGGCGGAAAATCTCCTGCACGACGCGCTCATGGCGTTTCTGCGTCGTGCGGATGAAATCATCATTGCTGATGTCGAGCCGCTTCCACAGCGCCTGGAAGCTCGCAACGATCTTGTCCGTGTACTCGATGGGCTGGATGCCGGCTTCCTCGGCCTTCTGCTGGATCTTCAGGCCATGCTCATCCGAGCCCGTCAGGAAAAACACATCGTCGCCCGCGAGGCGATGATAGCGCGCAATGGCGTCGGCAATCGTCGTGCAATACGCATGCCCGATATGCAGCTTCGCGCTCGGATAATAAATCGGCGTCGTGATATAAAATGGTTTCTTCTCTCTCATGGATTCGTTCCTCCTTCATCTGCCACGCGCAAATGATTCGCGTGCAGTCCTTACAATTATAGCAAGTCTATGCAAAAGAACCAAATGTTATTTCAAAAAAAGAACGTCCGACAACAAATTTTGTTCATCTGTTGCCGAACGTAACATATACAGCTAGGAGCCGTTGCAGTTCCTCGAACCACTCCATGTGGTTCGATTGCCGAACATAACGATAACAGCAGCCTCTCCCTCTGGGAGAGGGGGACCGCGTCAGCGGTGGAGAGGGTACGACGATGTTGTAGCCGGCCTTACTCCAACAACATATTGTAAACCTCACGTCGGCTGATCCCCAAGTCCTTCGCCGCAGCTCTCATAGCTTCTTTTTTAGGCAAACCCTCTGCAAGATAATATTCATACAATGCCTTCGGGTCTGTCGGTTTGTCATCAGCAGGAACAACATCTTCCTCACCACAACCCGCAACAGCGATGACATATTCCCCGCGCGGCTCGTGCGTTTCATAGAACGCCACAAGTTCTGCGAGCGTGCCACGCTGGAATTCTTCGAAACGCTTCGTGAGTTCGCGCCCGAGCGCTGCTTGCCGCGTGCCGCCGAGTGTTTCTTTGAGCGCCGCCAGCGTCCGCCGCAAATGATGCGGCGCCTCGTAAAAAATCAACGTATCCGTGCGGTTTTTAACCTCTTCAAGCGTTTCCTGTGCTTTCTTCGCCGTCTTCGGCAAAAAGCCGACGAACGTGAACCGCGTCGTATCGAGCCCCGAGCAGATAAGCGCGGAAAGCCCTGCATTGGCCCCTGGGAGCGGCGTGACGTTCAGCCCCGCCGCGATGGCCAGCTGCGCGAGATGGCTGCCCGGATCGCAGATGCCCGGCAGGCCCGCATCGCTGACGCAGGCGAGGTCATGCCCCTCCTGCATCCACGCGATGAGCTCCGGCCCCTTCTCGAACTTGTTGTGCTCATGATAGCTCGTGAGGCGCGTGTGGATGTCGAAATGCGTCAAGAGCTGCCGCGTGTGGCGCGTATCCTCCGCGGCGATGAGTTCCACCGAACCAAGCACGCGCACAGCGCGATACGTCATGTCTTCGAGATTGCCGATCGGCGTCGCACAGAGGTAGAGCGTCGGGATGTGCGTCGTCGTTTTATCCTGAAGTTCAACATTCGTTGCGGCCCTAGAAGATGCGCTCTCGTTCATCGCTCCGCCTCCATGCCATAAATCTCGAAAATCTCCTGCGTATAACTGCCGTCATCCTCGTGCACGATCAATGGCGGCAAGACCTTCAGTCCGCCGGGGTTCGCGCCCTTGACGGCTTCGACGAGCATCATGTTCGGTGCTTTCTCCGCTTTCGGCTGTACCATGCGCAGGCGCTTCAGCTCCATCTGATGCTCATGCAGTGCGACGGCGACCTCACCAAGGCGCTCCGGCAGATGCACCATCACGAAATGGCCACCAAAGCGCAGCGCGACCTGTGCCGCACGTACGACATCGACGAGCGTTGCCGTGAACTCGTGGCGCGCCCGTGCCACGCCTTGGATCTTATTCGCTTGCCCTTGCGTTACGGGACGATACGGCGGATTCGCGAGCACGAGGTCAAACGACTCGCGCTTGTAAAGCGCTGCGATGTCACGGTAATCGCCCTCGCGCACGAAAATTTTCGCTTCGAGCTCATTCATCCAGACATTGCGCGCCGCAAGCCCCGCCATGACAGGCGAAAGCTCGACCGCATCGATGCGAGCCGCCTCGTCGGCGATCAGCAAAGGGATCACGCCCGTGCCCGTGCCGAGCTCGAGCACGCGGTCATTTTTATGGACGCGTGGAAAATGAGCGAGCAGTACCGCATCCAGCGAAAAGCAGAATTCCTGCGTGTTCTGGATGATGTGCCGCCCGCTCTTCATCAAATCGTCCAGCCGTTCATTTTCACTCAGGCTGGGCGTCCTCATTCGTTTTTCTCTCCGCCGTCCGGATGTTTCTTCGGCTCAGTCCCTGCAGGCGCGCCAGGATTCGGACGGCGGTCGCGCCCTTTTGTGCCCCGCGGACGACGCGGGCGGCGCGGCTTCCCGTCTTGTGGACGCTCGTTCGCGTTGCGATTCTCGCGCCAGTCACGGCGTTCGCCTTTTTCACGCGGCCGGCGCGGACGGCGCGATTTCCCGTCCTGCCCGTCGCGCTGCGGACGGCTGCCGCGTGCGTTGCGCTCCGGCCGTTCGGATCGTTCCGACCGCTCGTACCGTTTTTTCTGCGGACGGCGCTCCCGCAGCGACGACGCGACATCTTCCGCCCCGCCAGCCGCCTGCTCGAGCACGGCTTCCTCCGTGCCTTCCGCCACTTCATCAGGATCGCGCTCGACGATATCGTCCCAATTGCTCACGACCGTGCGGCCATTGTTCAAAAGGATCGTCGCCGTATGGCGCTGCGTATTCACGGAAATGACCTTGCCGTCGCCCTCCGTCGTCGCGACGATGCTGCCTTGCTCCGGCTCATGGGAGACCGAGCGCCGCTGACCACAGCAGACGCCATTGCAATAACCATCGTTCTCGTACTTCAAGCAGCACATGAGACGGCCGCAGATGCCCGAAATCTTCGTCGGATTCAGCGAGAGGTTCTGCTCTTTCGCCATGCGGATCGAAACGGGCGCGAACTCGCCGAGGAACGTCGCGCAGCAAAGCGGCCGCCCGCAGCAGCCCATACCGCCCATGAGTTTCGCCTCGTCGCGCACGCCAATCTGCCGCAGCTCAATACGCGTGCGGAAGACCGACGCGAGGTCCTTCACGAGATCGCGGAAATCAATGCGCCCGTCCGCCGTGAAATAAAACACGATTTTGTTCATGTCAAACGTGTACTCGACATCGACGAGCTTCATCGGCAGCTTGTGTGCTGCAATCTTTTTCTCGCCGACCGCAAAGGCTTCTTTCTCGCGCGCCTTGTTGTCCACGACGCGCTGCAAGTCTTCTGCCGTCGCAATGCGTTGCACGATGCGCACGGGCATCTCGACCGCGCTGTCTTCGACCTCATGCGGCCCGACAACGACTTCGCCGCACTCCATGCCACGCACCGTCTCGACAATGACATGATCACCTTTTTTGATGTCGAGCCGGCCTGGGCCAAAATCATATACTTTGCCCGCTTTCTTGAAGCGGACGCCAAGGATCGTCTGCATAAAATTTCTCCAACTTCTATGTTTTTAAGCCTCCATCGCCCGCAAGAAAAATCCTTCGAGCAAGAGGCGCTGATTCACATTCGCCAAAAGGCGCCGGTTCATCGCACGCACGAGCACCAAAAGCGCCTCGATGCGCGGCAAGGGGAATGCCGGCAAGCATGCTGCCAGACGTTCGCGCAAATCTTTATGATACAAAAGCGGGCTCGCGCCATCTTCGGACAATACGAGCAGATCGCGCAGCAGCATGCCAAGATACAAAAACCATTCCATGAGCTTTTCCCGCGGCCACGATTCCATCGTTGCCCCGCGTTCGAAGACTTGCTTCACCGTAAAAGAGGACAGCTGCATCAGAAACGATGCTGCATCATCACGGAGTGTCAGCCCGCCGCCCTCGTAAAGCGCGAGCGCCCGGCCAAAGCTCCCGTCCGACAGCGCGGCAAGTTCCGCCGCAAGATCCTGCGAGATGCCGCGTAGCGCCAAGGCCTCTGCCAGCGCCGCCTCTGGAATGCCGCCAAAGCCCACATTCATGCAACGCGAGCGGATCGTGTCCAAGAGCGACGACCGCGCGCGCGTCACGAGGATGAAATGCACCGCGCCTTTCGGTTCTTCAAGCGTCTTTAAAAGACTGTTTTCCGCCGCCTCGTTCATTTTTTCCGCATCGTCGATGACGACAACGCGCTGATTCGCCTGAAGCGGCGCACGCTCGACATCCGCCTCCATCGCACGGATGGTCTCGATCTTGATCATCTTCGTCGACTTGGCCGTTTTGCCTTCCGGATGAATCTCATAGTAATCCGGATGCGCATCCTGCAAGAGCGACCGGCACTGACGGCATACACCACAGGGCCGCGCTCCCTCGCCATCGCAAAGAAGCTCCGCCGCCAGCGCCCGTGCCACGCGGAGCTTTCCCACGCCTTCTGGACCGTAAAACAGCAACGCATGCGGCAAACGGCCTTCTGCACGCAGCGCCCGCAGGCGCGCGATTGTTTCCTCGTGACCGAGGATCGTTTTCCATGCGATCTCCATCACATATAGAGATCGACAAGCATGCCGCGGATCGCATCATGACTCGCGATGATGTCCAGCTGATCCGCTTGACCGAGACGAATTTTCTCCGCCATTTCTTCGAGCTTCTTGTCCACCTTGCGCACCGTCGTATAGACTTTCTGCCGCCCCATGCGATCCCAGCCCGCCTGCGTATGCAGCTCGTACATATGATTGACAGCCTCGCCGACAAAATTCTTGATCAGCGTGCGATACGCTTTGAGCTCGTCATACGTCGGGGTCCGCGAGAGTCGTGCGCCCTGCTCGTCAATCTGCTTGAGCATCTTCTCCAGCGTCTGCGTGCTGGTGGAAGTCTCCTCATCCATGAGCGCCGTGCTGAAATCCGAGCTGCTGCCTTCCGTGCGCTCATCAATGTCATGCGTGATCTTGACCGACGGCCCCTGCGCCGTCATCCCCTCAATCTTCATCGGCATCGCTGCCACCTGCTTTCTATCTGTATCGCTGAAAAACAGCCACACGAACGTCCATCGTAACACGACTATTATAGCAAAACAAAAAAGGACTCGCAACTGCGAGCCCCTTTTCATGAGGAAACCGGCAACTTCCTATCCTCCCAGCCCGTCACCAGGCAAG
>Ga0256404_1002935_pt1 | contig 36175 bp, 28 predicted proteins | sample RumenRJG_01DNA_FD_185990 | JGI IMG/M metagenome (GOLD analysis project Ga0256404, IMG submission 185990) | Bovine rumen microbial communities from Lethbridge, Alberta, Canada - RJG_01 | ecosystem: Host-associated > Mammals > Digestive system > Stomach > Rumen | place: Canada: Alberta | collected... | reverse complement strand
GGCAACGGAAGAATGTTACCATCAGAACGAATGGCTGCAATCTTCTTTAATAAAGCGTCGTCAACTTTCAATCCGGATAAGGTGCCATTGTCGTATGCTCCAAGTATCAAGTACCCCTTTTTACGTGAATTGGGTAAGTCATTAGAGAAGGCACAAATAGCCTCCTGAAATTTATCCATATCACCTGTAGAAGTAGTACGTTCTACTCTATATGTTTCAGTGCTGTGCAGCAGCTCCAGCACCTCTTCTTTTGTTATCATACTATAACTTCTTAACTATTTATTAAACTCTTTATGACAGCGTCTATTGCATCAATCGATTTACGAAGCTCAAATTCTGATTTGGCAGGCTCTTTCCACACACATTTTAAGGACGAGCGTTGTCACAACAAGTGTTCGATTTGCTCAAGATTCGTGACAGTGGCATCGGCTGTGTCGGGCAGAGGTTCGATGCCGCGCAGGTTGTAGTAGATGGTGCGCCAGCCGGCCTGCTTTGCCCCCAGGATGTCGGTCTCGGGATTGTCGCCAATCATGAGTGTGGTCTCGGGCGTGCATGCGCACACCTGCTGTGCGTAGTGATAGATGCCGGGCAATGGCTTGGTGATGCCACAGTCGTCGCTCAGCACCACATGGTGGATGAGATGGTCGATGCCTCCGCTGACCAGTTTCTGCTGCTGGACGCCCTTAAAGCCGTTGCTCAGGACATTGATGTCATATCCCCTGCTGTCGAGATACTCAAGCAGGTGGCGGGCGCCGGGCACCAGCGTCGGCCGCTGGGCCAGCACAGCGAGGTAGTGGTCATTCATGGCCGCGGCCAACTCGCCGCACTCGCTGTCACAGCCCACCTCGACCAGTGTTCGCCTAAACCGCTCGGCCACAAGCACATCCTTGCCAATGCGTCCATGGTGATATTGGTCCCACAGCTGGTCGTTGTGCTTGACATACACCTTTTGGAACGTGCAGTAGTCGCAAGGCCAGTAGTCGCCGCCATAGTCGTTGAAGGTCTGCTCGAGGGCGACCTTGCTGTTCTGGGTGAACCACCACAGCGTGTCGTCCACATCCAGGAATATAGTCTTGATGTCGCTAAAAGTCATTTTGGTGGATGATGAGTGGGCAAAGTTACAAAAACATCTTCAATAATGCGGGCTGTTCCTTAAAAAATGTTGCACAGAGCGTTTTTTTCGGCCGTTGATGCCCCACGTTCGGCAATTTAGCAGTAATTTAGTGGTTTGATTCACAGAAAACACTTTATCACAACAGAAATGAAGCGAATTTTCGGTGCACTGACTGCACTCGCATTATCGGCATTCACGTTATGCCAGGCGCAAACCGATGCGCCCGCGACCCCATTTCCCTATCCCGTGGCTCCCGACACCTGCACAACCCTTGAGAGCCGCTGCAACTACTTGTGCCAGCACTTCTGGGACAACTTTGACATCAGCAAGCCCATCGCCAACGACGACGACTTTCTCAGGGCCTTCCGCGACTATGTCGAGTTTTTCCAGTTTGCCAACCGCAATGTGGTGATGACCTCGATTGGCGAGCTGATGAACAAAGCGCGCAGCAACACGCCCAACCTGCTGAAGGTGGGCAAGGCCGCCGAGCTGTCGCTGTTTTTTCCGACAGCTGTCTACTACAGCGACGAGGTGTATGTCGAGTTTGCCAAGGCTCTGGCCAACAACAAAATGCTCAAGAAGGAAGTGCGCACCTACTATGCCGACCAGTTGTCACGCATCAACTCGTGCCAGGAGCAGAAATCGCTTCCCGACATCGAGCTGGTGATGGGCGACGGCAGCAAGCAGAAACTCTCGGCCGTGTGCGACACCACCACGACGGTGATCTTCTTCTATGCCGATGGTGCCGACTCATCAATCGGCCGCACACGCCTCAATGCCGACACCAACCTTGAGACGCTCATCGACGAGGGAGTAGTGCACGTGCTCAGTGTCTATCTGGGCAAATACCAACCGGGATTTGCCGACTTGATGCCGCCGAAGTGGGTGAACGCATGCAGCGAGCAGGCGCTGAACACATACGACTTCCGCGCCCTGCCGTGCTGCTATATCGTGGGGCGCGACCTGATGCTGATGACCAAGAACATCTCGGTCGACGAGCTCAAGGAGGGACTGACCAATTAATAATTCATAATTCACAATTCACAATCTACCCTACCCGCTACCAGCGCAAAGCGCGGTCATACGTCAATTAGTTAAAAGGCAACGATATGAGAGAATTTTTCAAAAAGGTGATGCTGTTTTGCACAGGCTATACCTACAGCAACCTGTCGCGACTGTTTCTGCGCTTGTTTGTGGGCGTGATGTTTCTGCACGTGTGCGTGCGCCAGTTTCTGGACCTGGGCAATCTGCCTGCCGACTTTCCCGCTTTTTGGGGCATGGATGCCGCGACGTCGATGACGGTGATCCTGATTGTCGAGGCACTGAGCGCGGCGTTCATCATCCTGGGGTTCCTGACCCGCTTGGCAGTGCTGCCGCCGCTGTTGGTGATGTGCCTGGCCGAGTCGATTGTGTTCTCGTCCTACGATACGGTCACCCCCACGCTGTTCACCTTCCAGCCCGGCTACCCGGTGATGTTCATCGGCATCTTCCTGTTCCTGTTGCTGTCGGGGCCCGGCAAGATTTCGCTCGACTACATCATCTCGGCCCACATCGTCGAGACCAACGACGACAACGACATCATCGAGAAGGCCTAATTCCTTTATTCAATTCTCAATTAAAAGAAAGATGAAGATTGCCGTTTTGATATCGGGCGGTGTTGACAGTGCCGTGGTCGTGCACCAGCTCATGGAGCAGGGGCACGAGTTGCACCCATTCTACATCCGCATCGGCATGGACGATGGCGAGGGCGACTGCAGCGCCGACGAGGACATCGAGATGTGCACGCTCATCTGCCGCAAGTATGGCCTGCGGCTCGAGGTGGTGTCGTTGCACCAGGAGTATTGGGACAGCGTGATGGCTTACGCCCTGCGCACGGTCAAGGCCGGCCTGACGCCCAACCCCGACATGATGTGCAACCGCATGATCAAGTTCGGCTACTTTGAGCAGCGCTGGGGGCATGAGTTTGATATGACAGCCACCGGACACTATGCCACCACATGCGATGTTGGTGGCATCCGCTATTTGGCCACCGCCGCCGACGCGGTCAAAGACCAGACCGACTTTCTGGCTCAGATCACCTACGAGCAGCTGTGCCACCTGATGTTTCCCATTGGGCATCTGCCCAAAGCCGAGGTGCGCCGCATCGCCCTCGAGGCACACTTGCCCAATGCGCAGCGGCGCGACAGCCAGGGCATCTGTTTCCTGGGCCAAATCAATTACAACGACTTCATCCGCCGCCACCTGGGCGAGCGTCCGGGTCCCATCATCGAGTTGGAGACCGGCCGCAAGCTGGGCGAGCACCGTGGCTACTGGTTCCACACCATCGGGCAGCGCAAGGGCTTGGGCCTGAGCGGCGGCCCGTGGTATGTGGTGAAAAAGAATGTGCGTGACAATGTCATCTATGTCAGTCAGGGCTATGGCACCGACAAGCAGTATGGTCGCACGCTACACCTCGACGAGATGCACTTCATCAGCGGCAACCCCTGGACAGGACAGGACGGCCCGCATGACATCACGTTCAAGAATCGCCACACCCCCACCCTGTTCCATGCCCGACTGTCACACATCGCCGACCACGAATGGCGCATCGACAGCGAACACGATGTGCAGGGCATAGCCCCCGGCCAGTTTGCCGTGATTTACGATGCCCAGGGCCACCTGTGCTACGGCAGCGGAGTCATCACGGCTTGAGAGACAAGAGACTAGAAACAAGAGGCCAGAATCAGTCGGTGTATTCCGAGACGCAGTCTCGGACACCTGCAAATCAAGAAATGGAAAGAATAGAACTGAAAATACTGGGAATCAGTTACAACCCACTGGAGGGCGACGCTTTCGCCCTGGTGCTTGAGCAGAAAGACGGCCCAAAGCGCATCCCCATCGTCATCGGCAAGGCCGAAGCCCAGTCCATCCAGGCCAAGATCCTGTCGATTGTGCCCCCGCGCCCGCTGACGCACGACCTGCTGGTGAGTGTGTTTCACCGGTTTGGCATCTTTCCCGACTATGTCGAGATCTACAACTTGGAGGGCGGGGTGTTTGCCGCCCACATCCATCTCACGGGCAAGGACGGCACCGAGCAAGTGCTGGACGCAAGGACAAGCGATGCTGCCGCGCTGGCCATCCGGGTCAACTGCCCGATCTACACCACGCGCGACATCCTGGACCGCGCCGGCTACATCCCTGACGAGGACGGCGTGCCCGTCACCCGTGTCGACGAACTGCCGCTCGACGAGTTGCCGCTCGAGCGTCTAGAGGCTCGTCTGCAGCAGTGCATCGACGACGAGGACTATGAGCGCGCGGCCGAGATAAAAAAAATCATCGAGCGAAAGCGTCAACAGTCGTGACATTTTCATTATCTTTGCAGCACTGAAACTAACAAACATTAATATAGCGCAATTATGAAGAGTATCAAAACCAGACTCATCGTGATGAACTTCCTGGAGTTTGCCGTGTGGGGAGCCTATCTCACCTGCATGGGCAACTATCTGGGCAAGGCCGGCATGGGCGGCGAAATCTCATGGTTCTATGCCATCCAGGGCATCGTCTCAATCTTCATGCCCACCATCATGGGCATTGTGGCCGACAAGTGGATACAGCCTCAGCGCCTGCTGGGCATCTGCCACCTGCTGGCTGGTGCTGCCATGATCGGCCTGTTCATGATGGGCTGCAACGCTGCCCAGCCCGACAAGGCGGCCTTCATCACCCTCTACACCCTGAGTGTAGCGTTCTATATGCCCACCTTGGCACTGAGCAACACCACAGCATTCACCATCCTCAAGGATGCCGGCATGGACACAGTCAAGGACTTCCCGCCCATCCGCGTGTTTGGCACGGTGGGCTTCATTGCCACGATGTGGTTTGTCAACTGCGCCACATTGGATGGCGGTTTCTTCTTCACACTGGCCGAGAACGCCAACAAGTTCCAGTACACACAATATCAATTCTTGGTGTCTGGCGTGCTGAGCGTGGTGCTGTTCTGCTACTGCTTTACTCTGCCGCAGTGCAAGCTTCAGCCCAAGCCCGCCCAGTCGCTGGCCGAGTCGTTCGGTCTGGATGCCTTCCGTCTGTTCAAGACCAAGAAGATGGCCCTGTTCTTTATCTTCTCGGCTCTGCTGGGCATGTCGCTGCAAGTGACCAACGGCTATGCCACGCCGTTCCTGACCAGCTTTAAGGGCAGTGCTGACCCGGCGATGGCCAACTCATTTGGCGCCAACAATGCCACGATGCTCATCTCGCTGTCGCAGATTGCCGAGGCCTTGTGCATCCTGTTGATACCCTTCTTCCTGCGCAAGTATGGCATCAAGGTGGTAATGCTCATCGCCATGTTTGCCTGGGTGCTGCGTTTCGGTTTCTTCGGTCTGGGCAACCCGGCCATGCCCGGTGTGCTGCTGTTTGTGCTCTCGTGCATCGTCTATGGCGTGGCGTTCGACTTCTTCAACGTCTCGGGTGGCCTGTTTGTCGACAAGGAGTGCGACCCCAAGGTGAAGGCATCCGCCCAGGGCTTGTTCATGCTCATGACCAACGGTCTGGGTGCCACCATCGGCACACTGGCCGCCGGCAAGATTATCGACCACTTCTGTCACTGGAACGAGGCCGGTTTCCTGGTGGGCAACACCGACACCGGATGGCAGTCGGCATGGTTTATCTTTGCCGGTTTTGCACTGGTTGTAGCAGTGGCATTCATGTTCTTGTTCCAATACAAGCACGTGCCCGAAGACAAGTGACCCGCTATAAACTGAGAATTGAAGACGATTGTAAACAATTCTCAACAACACAAGATGAACCGGTTTTATCAGCCCGACATAGCCACGACACTCACCCTGGGTGAGGACGAGTCGAGGCACGCCGTCAAGGTACTGCGCCTGGCCGAGGGCGACCTCATCGAGGTTGTCGACGGCCAGGGCACCTGTTACACGATGCGCATCACGCTGGCCCATCACAAGCGCTGCAGCGTCGAGGTGGTTCGGGCAGACGTGGTCCCGACTCCGTGGCGGCACCAGATTGTGCTGGCCGTGGCTCCCACCAAGCACATCGACCGCCTTGAGTGGGCCGTCGAGAAGTGCACCGAGATGGGCATCGACCGCCTCATCCCGCTGCAAGGCCACAACAGCGAGCGCACCGTTGTCAAGACCGACCGACTGATGCGCGTGATGGTTGCGGCGATGAAGCAGTCGCTGGGTGCCACTCTGCCGCAGTGCGACGCGATGACACCGGTGATGCAGGTGATTCGTGCCCCGTTTGCCGGTCAGCGTTTCATCGCCTATTGCGACGCGATGCTGCCCCGCGAGCAGCGCAAGGTGCTGGCCCGTGAATACACGGCAGGCAGCGACGTGCAGGTGCTCATTGGCCCCGAGGGCGACTTCAGTCCCGAAGAGGTGGAGGCCGCATTACAAGCTGGTTTCACGCCAGTGACGCTGGGCGAAAGCCGCCTGCGCACCGAGACCGCCGCCGTCATGGCCGTGGCCACCATCCACACTGTCGACCAGCAAGGTGCCAACCACCGCAAATAAGTAACAGACTCAAGTTTCTGAAGTAGTTAATTAAGGAGTTAAGTAGTTAAGGAGTTAAGGAGTTAAGGAGTTAAAGGGAGTTAAGACGTTACCTGATTAACGAACAGTGGACAGCGAACAAAAAGACTATCGTCTTAACCACACAACTACACAACTCCTCTAACTACAAAAAAATTAGCTGCTTGCAAAACTTGTATAACAGACAATTTATTTTATTAGAATATATGAACATCAAGAAAATTCTTTGGGCAGCCCTGTTTGCCCTGTGCATCATCCAAGTGTCGGCCCAGACCGATGCCGATGACCAACGCGTTCGCCAACGCATCCAAACCGCCGTCATGGAGGTCTATGACAAGGCCGTCAACGCCAATCCCGATGACTATGAGACACGCTTTGCGCGCGCCAACCAGCTGTATCTCAACGGAGACTATGCCAAGACCGTTGCCGATGCCGACATCGTGCTGTCGCAACTGCCCGCCAAGGATCGTGAGATGATCTTTGACACCCACATGCTCAAAGCCCATGCGCTGGCCGACATGGGCAAGTATGAGGAAGAGGTCGAGACCCTGCAGAAGGCAGCCACCATCAACCCCAAGTCGATGGCCCTGATCGACATGATGGGCAAGGCGTGTTTCAACCTGGGCGACCTGGATGCCGCCGAGCAGAACTTCAAGTCGATCTTGCGCGACTCGCCGATGAACTATGACGCACACTACTGGCTGGCCCGCGTCGAGGTTGCCCGCAACAACTTTGGCAAGGCCTATGAGTATTGCGACAAGGCCGTCAGCCTGTTCACCGCCAACCCGCAGGTCTATCTGAACCGCGCTGACATCCTCAACCGGTCGAACCAGTATGAGCAGGCCGCGCAAGACATCATCTCGGCCATGAGCGTGGGCAATGACGAGAGCGGTGCCTTCAGCGCGCTGATCAACATGAGCGACAGCCACTATAACGAGGTGATGAATGCCCTGGCATCGAGCAGCGACCAGGCTCCGCAGGTGGGCATGTTCCAGTATGTGCGCGCCACCATCGCCATGCGCCAGAACCACTTTGGCCAGGCATTGTGGAACCTGCAGAACATCATCGACCACAACCTGTATGACTACCACAGCATCTACTACAACAAGGCCCTGTGCGAGTTTGAGCTGGGCAAATATGACGACGCCCTGTCCAGCATCGGCAAGGCCATCACACGGCTCTATGACCAGGAGGAGGCACCCAGCTACTATATCCTCAAGGCCCAATGCGAACAGCAGCTCAAGAACACCAATGCCGCACAGGCCACGCTGGACCAGGCACTGCGACTGTCGCCCAACAATGCCGACATCCTGCTGGCACAGGCTCGGCTGCTGACCGACCTGCGTGCCGACCAGAAGGCCCTCGACCGCCTGAACACCCTGCTGCAGGAGGGTGCCAACAACGCCGAGGCACTGCTGCTCAAGGGCTGGATTCAGAAGTACCGCCAGAACAACCCCACGGCTGCCCGCGCCACCTTTGAGCAGGCACTGAACTGCGGCACCGACCTCAACAGCCTGCGCGGATTTGCGCTGCACGAGCTGGGACGCGACGACGAGGCGCGCGCCTGGGCCCAGCAGATCATCCAGGACAACAAAATCATCGGCGGCCAGAGCTATATCACCGCTTCGGCCCTGCTGAGCTGTATCGGCAATTTTGAGGCTGGCGACAAGACCCGCTCGCTCGACTATCTGCGCAGTGCCCTGGCCAACGGCTATGGCAGCGTGCATCAGCTGATGAACAACGAGACACCATACGTCAACTTGAAGCTCGTGCGCCGCTATCCCGACTTCCTGACCATCATCGACCAGAACAACACCAACTTCCAGGTCAAGAGATAGCCATTCGTTGAGAGTTAACCATTTGTAGCTCACTCAAGTTTCGCGGGATTTGTTGCCAAGCAGAAACATGACTGAATGGTCGAGGCACCAAGTGCTGTACTTTGCATTGTGCATATTGCACTGTGCACTGCTCTGCTCGTGTGCCTCGACCAAGCATGTGCCTCCTGGGCAGCTGCTGCTCGACCGCACGCGCATCAACATCAGCGATGCCAAGGAGCACAAAGAGGTCAATGCCGCCGAGCTGACCAACTATCTGCGCCAGACCGAGAACCACAAAGTGCTGGGTGGCATGAAGCTGCAGCTGGCCATCTATAACCTGAGCGGCCGCGACTCCAGCAACTGGTTCAACCGCTGGATTCGCCGCGTGGGTGCCCCGCCTGTGATCTACGACAGCACACTCACCGCCGCCAGTGTCAGGCAGCTGAACATGGCCCTGCGCAACCGCGGATATATCAACAACGAGGTGACCAGCCGCGTGGATACCGATAGTGCCAAGCGCAAGGCCCGTGTCGACTATGACATCACACTGGGTGAGCCCTACCGCATCCGCTCGATCGCCTACAATATCCCCGACGACTCGCTCGAGCGCATCATCCTGGCCGACACGGCACTGGCACCGATTCATGTGGGATCGCTGCTTGACCTGGGCAAACTGGACCAATGGCGGCAGGCCATCACCGAGAGCCTGCGCCGACATGGCTACTATGCCTTCGGCAAGGAGTATGTGACCTTTGACGCCGACACGGCGGCCAGCTCGCGCGAGGTCGACCTGACACTGAACACGCGTCAGCCCTACCGCAGCGAGCGCATGCCCTACTACACCGAGCACCGGCCGTTCTATGTGCGCAGTGTGACCTATGTCACCAACTATGACCCGGTGAAGATGCACGACCACTACTTTGCGCCCGACACCACCCACTATGGCGAGCTGACCATCCTGCGCGAGCACGACAGCTATCTGCGCAGCAAGGTCATCGACGAGTGCAACTTCATCACCCCGGGGCAGAAGTATAACGCTGCCGATGTCGACCGCACCTACAAGGCGCTGGGCCGGTTGGGCATCGTCAAGTTTATCAACATCGACATCCGGCCAGTGGGCGAGGTCGACGGCAAAGTGTGGCTCGATGCATTCGTTCTGCTGCAGCCCGACAAGTCGCAGGCTATCTCGGTGTCGCTCGAGGGTACCAACAGCGAGGGAGACCTCGGATTTGGCATCGGGCTAGACTATCAGCACCGCAACCTCATCAGGGGTGCCGAGGCACTCAACGCCAAGTTCCGCATGAGCTATGAGAGCCTGTCGGGCGACCTCAACGGCCTGATCAACAACAACTACTCAGAGTATGCCGCCGAGGTGGGCATCACCTATCCCAAGTTTAAGTTCCCCTTCTTGCCGCGCGACTTCAAGCGCAAGATTCAAGCGTCGACCGAGCTGGCCACCAGCTTCAACTACCAGACGCGCCCCGAGTATACGCGCATCATCGCCGGTGCCGCCTGGCGCTATGTGTGGAGCGAGCAACAGGCCCGCATGCGCCACACCTTCAACCTGGTGGACCTGAACTACGTCTACCTGCCCAAGAGTCGCAGTCACTTTCTGGACAGCATCGCCAACCCGCTGCTGCGCTACAGCTACGAGAACCACTTCATCATGCGCATGGGCTATAACTTCTACAAGACCAACAAGTTGCAGCCCGGGCCACTGGCCAACCGACTGCAGAGCAATGTCTACACCATCCGCGCTGCCGCCGAGATGGCTGGCAACCTGCTCTATGGCATCTCGAAGATGACCGGACAGAAACATGAAGAGGACGACTCCTACAAGGTGTTTGGCATCCGCTATGCGCAATATGTCAAAGCCGAGGCCGACTATGCCTTCACCCATTACTTCAATCCGCGCAACTCGATAGCCTTCCATGTGGGTGCCGGCATTGCGGTGCCCTACGGCAACAGCACCGTGCTGCCGTTTGAGAAACGCTTCTATGCCGGCGGGGCCAACGGCGTGCGCGGCTGGGGCGTGCGCACACTGGGACCCGGCAGTTTCAACGCCTCCAACTCGCAGAACCGGTTTATCCATCAGTGCGGCGACATCCGTCTGGACCTGAACGTGGAGTATCGGGCCAAGCTCTTCTGGGTCATCGAGCTGGGGCTGTTTATCGACGCGGGCAACATCTGGACCATCCGAGAATATGAGAACCAGCCGGGCGGTGTGTTCCGCTTCAACAAGTTCTACGAGCAGATTGCCTTGGCCTACGGGCTGGGCATCCGCCTCGATTTCAACTATTTCTTGCTTCGCCTCGATATGGGCATGAAGGCACACAACCCCGCCACGGGTCAGCAGGCTTGGCCGCTGACCCACCCCAAATTCAAACGTGACAGCGAGTTTCACTTCTCGGTCGGCTACCCCTTCTGATCATAATGCTCCTCTCTCAATCAACCGTTACCTGCGCTTGGTGACCATGCGGGTGGGGCTGCCGCCCTTTCAGGGCTTGATCGTTTGTTTTGTCCCTGTCACCGGGGTTGCGCTGTCGCTACACCCCGGCCTGTGGTCTGCCAGCCCTTCGGGCTTTACTACTCTACTACAAAAAATACCCTACTACTCTACTACAAAACTACTCTGTTGACAGATGAAGAAACTAGTGATATTTGACCTTGACGGCACACTGCTCAACACCATTGAGGATTTGGGCCATGCCGCCAACTATGCGCTGGAGAAGAACGGATTCCCAACCCACACCATCGCGTCCTATCCCTTCTTTGTGGGCAATGGCGTGCGACGGCTCATCACGCGCGTGCTGCCCGAGGAGTATCGCATCGATGCCACCATCGACAAGCTGCTCAAGGACTTCCGCGAATACTACGACGAGCACTGCTGCGACTGCACCAAGCCCTACTATGGCATGCCCGAGCTGCTGCGCGACCTGCGCGACCAAGACGTGCAAGTGGCTGTTGCCAGCAATAAATATGATGCCGCCGTGCAGCGCATCATCAACCACTACTTTGGCGACATCGACTTTGCGGCCATCCAGGGCCAGGTCGATGGCGTCAACGTCAAGCCCGACCCCAGCATCGTGTTCGGCATCCTGGCCAAGGTGCGTGTTCCCAAGCGCGATGTGCTCTATGTTGGCGACTCGGGGGTGGACATGGAGACTGCACGGCGCGCCTGCATCGACTCGGTGGGTGTCACCTGGGGATTCCGCCCCGAGAAGGAGTTGGTCGAATACTATGCCGGCACGATTGTCCATCACCCTGCCGCCATCCTCGACCTACTGGGCAATGACAAGTGATTAACAAGAAACGAGAAACCCCAAAACCCGACACCGTAACGATGAAAGTCTGCGTGACAGAGAAACCTAGTGTGGCCCGAGACATTGCCAGTATCCTGGGAGTTAGCATACGCCATCGGCGACTGAGGGTATGGCCGGCAACTCATTTGCCAACAGAATTTGGCATTATGTCAAGAAATAACGAACTTTGCAAGCTAGAGAAGAATTATGGATAGCTTTTCCGTCAAATATCAACCGGCTGTTGAGACAATCAAGTCAGCCATCCTGCAGGGGCAATATGAGGCTGCAAAAGGGGTAAATCGCATCCAATTGGCAGTATATTTCGGCATTGGCAAGTATATCTCCCTCAACACACGCAAGGGCAAGTGGGGAACCGGTGCTCTAGATGCCATCAGCCAACTGCTTCGGAAGGAACTGCCAGGTCTGCGAGGATACTCGGCCACCAACTTGAAAAACATGCGTTTGTTTTATGAGAGTTGGCAAATGCTTGATGTTAATTCGTCAGTCATGACTGACGAATCACAAACACCTGAAGCACAAGAGAATGACATTTCGCCAGTCAGAACTGACGAAATGTCAACCAATCCGACCATCAAGATTGCTGAATCAGAGAATTATAGAATTGATATTCATCACACTTTACATATTCCAGTTGCAACAGACTTTCCGTTAGAAGACTTCTTCAATGTTCCATTTACTCATCACATTGAAATAATAATCGGGGTCAAGCCGGTTGCTGCCCGGTACTATTATATCCATCGTGCGGCTCAGGAGCATTTTTCTGTCCGCACGTTACAACGCATCATCAAGGAGGACGCATACAGCCATCAAAGCCAGATGCCCAACAACTTCTTGCAAGCAATGACCGATACACAGCAAGCGCGAAAGGCAGTGATGATGTTTAAAGACGAATATCTGCTCAATTTTATCAATGTAGAACAGATGGACGAACGTGACGCTATAGATGTGGACGAACGGGTATTAGAACAACAAATTGTGCAAAACATTAAGCAATTTATCATGACCTTTGGTCGGGACTTCACATTTGTTGGCAACCAGTATCATTTGGAAATCTTTGGCGTAGAGCACTTTCCTGACCTATTGTTCTTTAACCGCGAACTCAACGCACTTGTCGTGGTAGAATTGAAAACGGGTGAATTCAAAACTTCCTATTTAGGCCAACTCATGGGCTATTTGTCGATACTCGATGCCAAGGTGCGTAAACCTCACGAAAACCCTCCCATTGGCATCGTGTTGTGCAAAGAAGCCAACCACGAATTTGTTGAGTTTGTTATACGCGACTATAATAAACCCATGGGCGTGGCCACATACACGACCACCACCGAAGTCCCTGAGGCTCTGCGCCGCACCTTACCCGACATTGATGAAATCAAGAAACTACTTCAAGATTGATAAATCCTACCGAAAAAACATGATGGTAATGGTTGTTGTCAATCTGATTAAAAAGAATAACTGACAAATGAAAGTCTGTGTGGCAGTGAAACCTAGTGTGGCCCGAGACATTGCCAGTATCCTGGGAGTTAGCATACGCCATCGGCGACTGAGGGCATGGCCGGCAACTCATTTGCCAACAGAGAACCTTTTACTCGATTATTTTGTTGGTTTTAAAAAAACACATTAACTTTGCAGACTGAACAACAATCAAGCTCTATAAATCATGAATGCAATGGAACTCAATGCGCAGATTTGGCGCGACATCGCCGAGATTGCCGATGACGAGGCTCTGATGATGCGTCTTGCTAAGTATCTCAAGCGCCTTGCGGCCAAAAAGAACGACCCGACCGAGATGACCAAGGAAGAGTTCTATCGCCATATCGAGGAGGCTGAAGCGCAATATGCCAGAGGAGAGTACAGCGAGATGTTGCCTGGCGAAGACTTGACCGCCCACTTAAAACGGCTAGGGTATGGCATATAGGGTCATCAACACCAAAGCAGCTGATGAGGGTTTTGCACGTCTTGCGATGAGCGAGCCAAAGGCTTTTGCCAAAGCAGTGCGTCTAGTCGAGGAACTGCGCGAACATCCAACAACCGGACTTGGCCATCCTGAACCGCTAAAAGGTAAACCAGAGAATCGCTGGAGCCGCCAAATCACCAAGAAGCATCGCCTCGTTTATCAAATCTTTGACACCGAGGTTCTTGTACTCATCCTCACCGCCTACGGCCACTACGATGACAAGTAGATACTGGCTATAAAATCATGAAAGTCTGTGTGACAGAGAAGCCGAGCGTGGCCCGGGATATTGCCAGTATCCTGGGGGCTACAATGCGGCGAGAAGGATACTATGAGGGCAACGGCTACCAGGTGACCTGGACCTTCGGTCACTTGTGCGAGCTCAAGGAGCCGGGCGACTACACCGACCTATGGAAGCGGTGGAGCCTGAGCGCATTACCCATGATTCCCCCAAAGTTTGGCATCAAGCTCAAGGACGATGAAGGCATACGACGCCAGTTCCATGTCATCGAGACGCTCATCGCCGGAGCCGACGAAGTCATCAACTGCGGCGATGCCGGCCAGGAGGGCGAACTCATCCAGCGCTGGGTCTATCAGAAGGCCAACTGCCACAAGCCCGTGATGCGGCTGTGGATCTCGTCGCTCACCGACGAGAGCATCCGCGAGGGGTTCCAACACCTGCAGCCAGCCAAAGATTTCGACAACCTCTACTATGCCGGACTGTCACGTGCCATCGGCGACTGGGTGCTGGGCATGAACGCCACACGGCTCTACACGCAGAAGTATGCCCAGTCGCGCAACGTGCTGAGCATCGGGCGTGTGCAGACCCCCACCCTGGCACTGATTGTAGCCCGCCAGCGCGAGATTGAGAATTTTGTTCCCGAGGACTACTGGGAAATTAAGACTTTGTATCGTGGAGTGACCTTCAACTCGACACGGGGCCGCTATAAGACCGAGGGCGAGGCCAGCCAGGTCATCGAACACATCCATGAACTACCCCTGACGGTCACCGGCATCGAGACCAAGAACGGACGCGAGGCCCCTCCTCGCCTGTTCGACCTGACCAGCCTGCAAGTCGAGTGCAACAAAAAATTTGGCTACACCGCCGACGAGACCCTCAAGCTCATCCAGTCGCTGTATGAGAAGAAGGTGACCACCTATCCGCGCGTCGACACCACCTATCTGAGCGATGACATCTACCCCAAGGTGCCCGCCACCCTGCGGGCCATGACCCCCTACGCCCCGCTGACCGCCTCGCTGCTGGCCCTGCCCAAGCTGCCCAAGAGCAAAAAAGTGTTTGACAACAGCAAGGTCACCGACCACCATGCCATCATCCCCACCAATGTCGACCCCACCACCGTGCCGCTGAGCCGCGACGAGAAACTGGTCTACGACTTGGTGGCCAAGCGCTTTATCGCCGCGTTCTATCCCGACTGCGAGTTTGCCACCACCACTGTCATGGCCACCATCGGCGACTATGAGTTCAAGGCCACGGGAAAGGTCATCGTCAAAGATGGCTGGCGCGTTATCTATAAAAAGGAGAAAGTCGACGAGCCGAAGGGGGGCAAAGACGATGACGACAACGGCACCATGCCACAGATGACCGTGGGCGAGAGCGGTCCACACGAGCCGTCGCTGCTCAAAAAGACCACACAGCCGCCCAAGCCCTACACCGAGGGCACCCTGCTGCGCGCCATGGAGACCGCCGGCAAGACCGTCGACGACGACGAGCTGCGCGACGCCATGAAGGAGAACGGCATCGGGCGCCCCTCGACGCGTGCCGCCATCATCGAGACCCTGTTTCGCCGCCGATATATCCGCAAGGAGCGCAAGAGCCTCAGCGCCACTCTGGCCGGTTGCCAACTTATCGACACCATTCAGGAGCCCCTGCTCAAGAGCGCCAAGCTCACCGGTCTGTGGGAGCGCAAGTTGCGCCAGATTGAGCGCGGCCAGTACAGCGCGCAGCAATTCATCGACGAGCTCAAGCAGATGGTGACCGAAATTGTGCTCAATGTGCTGCGCGACAATGGCGGCTCTAGCATCATCGTCGAGCAAGACACGCCCAAGCGACCCAAAGCGCCAGCCGCCGGCGAAGCCACCGAGAAGAAGCCCCGCGCCCCGCGCATCACCCGGTGGGAGCAGGTCATCTGCCCCGTATGCGGTCGCGGCCATATAGTCAAGGGGCGCACCGGCTTTGGCTGCAGCGAATATCGCAACGGTTGCCAGACCGTCTTCCCGTTTACCGACTACCCAGCCGATCTCACCCCAGCCAAGCTTAACTCCCGCCTCAAGAAACTCAAGAAGTAAGGAAACCAACATAGTAATCAAACACCAAGAAAACCAAGCAACGAATTGAATTGCAAACATTTAAAAACAACACAAGTATGTGTGCCACAAAATTGTGGCACACATACTTGTGAGTTTAAGGATTTTTGTTTACCTTTGCACCATGAAAAAAAGATAGCAATATGAAACGTGAACGAAGCTTTATGTTTGGTGTGCCTGTGGGCGACCACAATTTCATCGGCCGCGAGAAGGAGATACGCCGCTTACGCGCCAATTTTCTGAACGGCATCAACAGCATCTTGATTTCTCCCCGTCGCTGGGGAAAGACTTCCCTGGTAGACCATGTGCGAAACCACCTTGACACGCCAGGTATTGTCACTGTATATGTCGACGCATTTGCCTGCCGCAGCGAGTATGACTTTTACAACGCTCTGGCTGGAGCCATCATGAAACAGACCGCCAGCCAGAAGGAGTTATGGCTCAAGAACATCAAAGACTTCCTGCTTCGTATCGTTCCAAAACTGACTTACTCTCCCGAAACCTATACCGACTTTTCTGTTTCGCTGGGCATCACTCCCAACGAGTATTCACCCGAAGAACTATTGCAATTAGCCGAGACTGTCGCTGAGAAGAAAGACATTGAACTTGTAATATGCATCGATGAGTTCCAGAAGCTAGGTGAATTTCAGCATTCCTTGGATTTCCAACGTCGTTTGCGCAGTGTCTGGCAGCACCAGAAACGTGTGTCCTACTGCCTTTACGGAAGTCAACGTCACATGATGATGGACATGTTCCAGCGACGCAATATGCCTTTCTATCAATTTGGTGACACTTTCTTTCTTGAACGCATCGAGATTGAGACGTGGGTTGAATATATCGTCTCTCGCTATCAAGAAGCGGAGCACGACATCACGCCACAACTAGCCTCAGAGATTTGCCAAGTAGTAGAATGCCACTCATCGTATGTCCAGCAGTTGGCATGGCTGATCCTCACTCAGCTAAACCCCGGCGAAGCGGCATCCTTCCGCCACTTGCAACAAGGCATCGAAGACCTGCTTGATGCCAACGAGATGCTTTTCTTGCAACAAATATCATCATTGACAACCTATCAAATGAACTTCTTGCGAGCCATGTCAACCGGCATTGTAGATGGCTTCAATACGCGCAAGGTGATCAACCAATTCAACCTAGGAAGCAGCTCGTCTAACATCACCCGACTGAAGCAGGCTTTAATAGATGCTGACCTAGTTGAACCAATAGGCAAGAAGATGCAGTTCACCGACCCTGTCTTCGCTCGCTGGTTTAAACGCTATATAGCCAAACACCTGTAAAATAGCCCGGCTGCAAGGTCAACCTTGCATTTTCTGTCAAAATCTGCTGTTTTGACCTTGCATTACAAGGCAAGATTGCACATTTTTCAGTACACTATTGCGAAACTTAGACTCCTATCACAGAACTAAACTATTAAAAAATGGCAAAACCTACCAATAAGCAAGAACTCATCGCTGCCATGCAAATGGGCTACGAGAAACTGAACGAACAAATCAATAAGCTAGACCCGGCGGCAGCAACAGCCCCATTCGGCTTTGTTGCCGACCCCAAGAAATGCGGTGTGCGATGGCTGCATGACCGCTGTCTGCGCGACCTATTGGCACACCTCTATGAATGGCAAGTGCTGATGCGCGTGTTCGTCCGGAACATCCGCGACGGTCAGCCCAAAGATTATCTGCCCGACGAATACCGTAAAAACTATCATGAGATGGACCGCATGCTGGTCGAGCGCCACCAGAGCACAAGCCTAGACGAGGCCAAGCGACTGCTGGAACAGACGCATCATGAGATGATGGATCTGGCCGACAGTTTCACTGACGAGCAATTGTTCCAGAAAGGGGTGTTCAAGACCACCTACACAACCACAATGGCGGCCTACTTCGATAGCGTGACTACAAGTCCCTATTCCCAGGCCGTTAAGTTGCTGAAACTACATGTTAAAACTATAAAGGCAGCTAAAGTCTAAAGTCAATGATACGAACCATCGTTTTTGACCTGGGAGGAGTCATCTTCAACATCGACAAGCGTCAAGCCATCCAACGCTTCAACGAGGCGGGCTTTGCCGATGCCGCACACTATCTTGACGCCTTCCACCAAGTGGGCATCTTCGGCGAGCTGGAGAGCGGTGCCATCACCGCCGAGCAGTTCCGCGCTCGGCTGAGCGAGCTGGCTGGCAAACCGATGACCATGGACGACTGTGCCCGCGGCTGGCAAGGCTATTTTGTCGACCTGCCAGCAAGCAATCTGGACAAACTCGTCGAGCTGCGCCAGCGGGGCTACCGGCTGTGCCTGTTGAGCAACACCAACCCGTTCATGATGCAGTGGGTGCGCAGCGACGCTTTCGATGGCCGTGGTCATGGCATCGGCCACTACTTCGACGCGCTCTATCTGAGCTATGAGATGCGCGTGATGAAACCAGACCGGCGCATCTTCGAGATGATGCTGCAAGCCGAACATGCCGTGCCGGCCGAGACAGTCTTTGTCGACGACGGCGCACACAATGTCACGGCAGCCGCTGCTCTGGGCATACATGTGCTGCAGCCCGCCGATGCCAGCGACTGGCACGAGCCGCTCGAACTCCTCATCGCCGACTGTCACCTTCAAAGCCCTGAATGACAATGAAAGCATACTTCAAAATTCTGTTGCTGGCGATGTGCCTGGTCGGCTGCACGCGACAGGGGTTGCCCCCCTTCGGCAACAGTCACGGCTGGGTGTTGCAAGGCAGCACTGTGGTGGGGCGCGACCTGAGGGTGGACTTCGGCGGCAATGACATCCTAGCCAATGCCGGCAATGGCCAGTATGACCTGAACTTTGTCACAAGCCAGGCACAGTTTGATGCCTACGAGCCGCGCCTCGCGCGCTATCTGACCGATGTGGTGCAACGCATCCCGCTGCGCATCGACTCGATTGATGTGATGCTTGCCGACCAATTTATGATCGTCTCGCCCAGCGTAGCAAAGCAGTGGATGCCCGACTATGTGCGCCGTGCCGACGGGGCCACGGTTGTGGTCGAGGCCAATCCCCTGGAGAGCATGGTGCAACCTCACGACCAGCTGTGGCGCAACCTCGTCATCGACAAACGGAGACACCAGATTGTCGTGGTCGACCGCATGGTCAAGAACGGCCGGCACTATGCCATCATCTATGTGCTGCAAAGCGAGACGGGCAGTTCGCCATTGACCCGCAACAGCCAGTATGACATCACAAGCCTGCGCAACATGCAGGCCACCGGCACCCAGCTTGAGGCTTTGTGGAACATCTCGATTGCCGCCCTCCAGAGCGCGGCTGGCGACATGAGCTATGCCGACTGCATCGCGCGGGCCGACGCTTGCTTTATGCGGCAGGACTATCGCGGAGCGAGCGATGCCTTCGAACAAGCATTCGGCTGGCGCGACCAGGTCCAGGGCCAACACCTGTACAACGCTGCCTGCGCCGCTGCCAGAGCCGGGCAGCACGATTTGGCCTTCGAGCGACTGAACATGCGATTGCGGCGCGATGCCGACTGGTATGTCGACGACCCCAATCGAGACCAGGACCTTGCCAGCCTGCACGACGACCCGCGGTGGAAAACCTATTGCGACACAATCACGGCACGCCGCGACAGCATTGAGCGCGACTTCGACAAGCCGCTGCAATGGCAGCTGCTGGCCATCGGCCGCAGCGATCAGCAGATTCGTTATGAGTTTCTTGCAGCCTATAATAGCCAGCCACGCGAGCAGGCACGTGTCGACTCGCTGACGAGGGTCATGCAGCGCATCGACAGTGTCAACCAGGCAGCCATCTGCCACATTCTGGACACGCGCGGCTTTGTGGGGCGCGACCTGGTGGGCGATGCCAGCGATGTCTATTGGCTAGTCATCCAGCATGCGCCCGTCGAGTTGCAGCGCCGCTATCTCGACATGTTTGTCCAAGCCATGCACCGTGGCGAGATGTCGCCGTCACAGATTGCGATGATGGACGACCGCATCGCCATGTTTGAGGGCCGACCGCAGAAGTTCGGCACACAAGTCGTCGAGGATGCCCAAGGCAAGCGTGTGATCTATCAGCTGCTCGACCCCGCCAAGGTGGACCAGTGGCGAGCCGAATATGGCTTGGGGCCACTGTCGGACTACAAGCGACAGATGGGCATCGATTGACAAACACCCTTTGACAATAAAACTTCGCTAGACATGAGATTAAAAGTCAAGCAAAACGGAATAAATCGCCGAAATATTGTTGCATAAATTGTCGAAAGGTTGCTCATAAAATGGTTTCAGACAAAAAAAACGGAAAAAATTTGGTGGTGTCAGAAAATGGTATTACCTTTGCAGTCGCAAAACCGAATTGGTCGCATGGATGAGTGGTTTAGTCACCGGTCTGCAAAACCGGGCACAGCGGTTCGAGTCCGCTTGCGACCTCACCATCAGAGCGTTGATTCCACACAGGAGTCAACGCTTTTTCAGACATAAGTACACGATAAAAGACATAAGAACAGAAGAACAGAAGTTTTTTGCGAAATTCGCGGCAAAAAAGACATAGGAACAGAAGTTCTTATTCTTAATTCTTAATTCTTAATTCCGTGTTTCAAACCCCACCCCTACCCCTCCCCTTTGGGAAAGGGGAGGGAAAATACTCAGAAGTTCTTAATCTTTAATTGCTTAACGTAGTCGCCATCATGTTTTGTGGCATCGGCGCGGGATGGCTGTTGCGCCATCGCCGGTTGACGATGCTCTCCCGGGTCATCACTGTTTTGATTTGGGTGCTATTATTCTGTCTAGGCATTGAGGTGGGGATGAATCCACAAGTCATCGGTCATCTGTCCGACTTGGGACTGGAGGCCCTGGTGCTGTGCCTGGCCGGCACACTGGGCAGTCTGATGCTGGCATGGCTATTGTGGCGCATGATGCTGAAAAAGAAAGGAGGCCAGTCATGAAAGGGAGCATGACGATTGTCGCCTTCTTTGTGCTGGGCATCGTTTGCGGATTGTTCCACCTGATTCCCGACGGCATCGACATCGGCCCGTGGAGCTATGGCGCACTGTGCGCCTTGCTGTTCTGCGTGGGCATCAGTGTGGGCAGCGACACACAGATGCTGCGTCGGTTCCGCTCGCTCAATCCCTTGTTGCTGCTGCTGCCGCTGATGACCATCATCGGCACGCTGGCCGGCGTGGCCGTGGTGTCGCTGGCCATGCCCCACCGCTCGCTCACCGAGTGCCTGGCTGTGGGTTCGGGATTCGCCTACTACTCGCTGTCGAGCATTTTCATCACACAGTATAAGGGTCCAGAACTGGGTACAGTGGCCCTGCTGGCCAACATCCTGCGCGAGGTCATCACGCTGCTGGGTGCGCCGCTGATGGTGCGCTGGTTCGGACGGCTGTCGCCCATCTCGGCCGGCGGAGCCACAACCATGGACACCACCCTGCCCATCATCACCCGTTGTTGCGGCCAGGACTATGTCATCCTGTCGCTCTTCCACGGTTTCTGCGTCGACTTCAGCGTCCCCTTCCTCGTCACGCTGTTCTGCACCCTCTAGAGCAAGGCAATCGCCTGCTCGACGATGTAGTCCTTCATCGTCTGCCAGTCGGTGTCATCAAACATTTGCGGCATCCTCTGCCTGTCGGCATCCTCAAAGTACATGATACTCCTGAGAACGATGAAGTTGTCAACATCAGGATATTTCTGACAAAAGTAGCCAAGTATCTGATTCAAAGAATAATGTTGTAACAAAAAATACAAATCGATAAAATCCTTGCGCGATCCTCGTCCGATAATGGCATTAACCTTCATGGCAGCGATATCTTTGGGTGAAGCCAGCACCAGACCTTCTTCAACAATGGGTTCATCAATCCATGGAATCGTATAGTTCACGACATCCAATTTCACTTGGTCCAAATCATACACCGACATAAACCGATTGGAATGAACCAAAGACACTGAACCCAATTCGCCGAGTAACTGGGTCAATAGGGTACGGTCTCCATCAAACATACCAGAAACATCCAGGTCAACTGATGTGCGATGCCCATACTGCAACGCAAGGGCTGTGCCACCCACCAGCCGGCAAGACGCAAATTCGGGATAGGTAAAGAGGCCCTTCACGAGTTCCAGAGTGTGGGGTGCAATTGTGTTGTAGTGTAGCATCGATAACTTCGTTTATCTGTTTTTGAAATTGTCGCTATAAAATTCAGATCTACCAAATCCATAGTCCGAAGATGCTTGCAACAATCGGCAATCTGCTCCACACCATAATGGTCGCGAATAATTCGCCAATCGCTCAATTTACCCACTTCCAGCACACGAGATATAATAAACTCGGCGTCATCAGCCCAATCTAACAAACTACTGTCAACGTCCCAGAAACAGACTGGCGATAAATCTGATATTTGATGACTCTGCTCCATCACTAAAAATCTTCACACCGCAAAGTTAACACTTTTTTCTGAAGTTCGGAAACTTGTGATGCCAAAAATCTCTCATCAGCGCCCCAGATGATGTCGCAGCAGCGGCAGCCAGAAGGCGCCGACCACCGAGCGGGCCTGCATGCCGCACTTGTCGGCATTGGTGGTGCGCACCAGGTCGCACAGCGGCACCCGCGAGCGCGTCTCGTCCACCTGGCGATAGAGACCATGCACCAGCGCCTCAAAGTCGGCGCGGTCATCGGCCAGCGATGCCGTCCACACCAGCCAGTCAATCTTCATGTAGGTCTCGCGTGAGTCGAGCGGCAGGCCGTAGGCGTTCTGCTTGGTCAGATAGTAGGCGACCTCGGTGCGTGCGATGCTGGGGTCGAAGATGTTCCAGCCCAGCACACGGTCCCACACCAGATTGTACTTCTGGCTCCAAGTGCCGGGGCGGTCAAAAGTGAGGCGATAGTGGTCGCCATCATTGGCCATGCGCTCCCACTCGGTGGCCATCGAGCGGGCCATCTGCTGATAGCGCTGTGCGACATCAGTCTTACCCAGCATCTGCGCCAGATGGCCGTAGCCATAGATGCCCAGGATGGCCTTGATCGAGAGGTTGGTGTTGTGGGCCAGATGCCCAGCAAAGTCATCGGTGCAGAGCTGGTTGGCAGGGTCAAGGCCAAACTGCGACAAGTACTCGGCCCAGGTGGTGAGCACCGCCCAGTGGCGGGCAGCATAGTCGGCATTGCCCCTCACAGCGGCCAAGGCGGCAGTGAGGATGAGCATGTTGCCGGCTTCCTCGACGGGCATGTCCTCGCCGTAGGTCTGTCCGTTGGCCAGCGGATAGGTGCCCACGTCGTGAGCCGGGAAGGGTTTGCTCCATCCGCGGTGCTCGCTGTAGTCAAAGATGTGGTTCATCATGCCCTCGACCAGCGTGGGGTTGTAAAGCAAGAACAATGGTGCCGACGGATAGGTAATGTCGACCGTGCCAATCGACCCGTTACTGAAATTCTCCTTCGACAGCCACAGCGGCTCGCCACTGGGCGACTCGACCAGCTTGTGGGCCGAAATGGCCTGACGATAGGCCAGGGCACACAACTCGGCATACTCTCGTCCACCCACCGCGGTGGCCTGAGCCATCATGTCGCGGTCAAACTGATCGCAGCGCTGTCGCAAGGGCTTGTACTGGTCCAGGGCCAACCGCAGCTGTCCGTCGATGGTGTGACGGCCATCGCGGTTCCACCACGGACGCAGGTTCTGCCCGAAGTACTGCACCGAGTAGATATCATCGTAGGCCACCATCGCCATGCCCTCGCCCTGCTTGACGCGACCCAGTCGCTGTGTCAGCACCAGCTTGTCGCTCTCGACTGCCAGCTGGCTGTTGCGCGCATCGGCGGCCAGATAGAAGTAGCCCCAGTCGATGCGCACGTCGTCGCCCTTCTTGCCCAGGATGTTCTGTGCCCGCGTGCCCACACGCGCCATGGCCATGCCATTGCGCGTCACCAGCTCGCGGTCGACGGGCTGGCCCATGACATCGGTGGCCCAGGCATCGCTGGCCACGATGCGCACCGTCACGTCATGCAGCTGTCCGTCACGGCTCTGGACAGTGTAAGCCAGATAGTTGACCGGGCGCGAAAGCAGGTCCAGGTCGTCCATCAGCAGCGGCGCCACGAACGAGAAGTCAAGCAATACGGGTCCGCAAGCAAAGCGGTAGTGCGTCTGTGTGGCCTGAACGTCCACTTCATACTGTGCAGCCACCTGTCGCTGGCCGGCGGCGGCATCCTCAAGTTCGAGCGACAGGTCTATCACCCCACCCCACTGTCGGTTCCAGCAGGTGGCGGCAATCACGTTCTCGCCCGGATGCAGTGCAGCCAGTGCCTCGCCGGTGAGCTCGAGGCGCTGCTGTGTGCGCCAGGCATGTCCGGTGTCAACGACTTTCACGCCGTTGACATAGATGACCGCATCATCGTCGTGCGAGTAGCCCAGCACCACGCGCTTGCCGGTGATGTCGCCCAGCGTGACAGTGCGGCGCACCCAGATGTGGTCGGTCTTCCACGGCGTGCCCTGAAAGGCGTCATAGTCGGTTGAGAATGCTCCCTCGCCCTGCTTCCAGCCGCTGTCATCATAGTCGGGAGCCGACCAGCCGGCTTTCGGCTCATCGGTCGTGTAACGGCACGGCCAGGGCATGGCCACTCCACTCGGTGCCACCACTTGCGTCGCGGGGTTGTCCAGCCCCATGAACTGATAGTCCTTGCCATCGACCGTGATGATGCCCAGCAGGGGGCGGTCCTTCTCGGTCCAGTGCTTGACGTTGCTGTCATACAGGCGGTCGGTGAGCGACCAGCCGCTCATATAAGGGTCGACGGTGATCAATGGGTAGCCCGACGGGCGCAGATGGCTGGCAGCCTGGGCCACCAGAGTCACGGCCGCTATCGCGGCCAGCAGGGTGATTGTTTTTTTCATCATTGAGTCAAAAAAATTGTTTCGGCAAAGATACGCATTACCTACCAACACACAAAATGGGCAAAGGGCACAAACGGCCCTTTGCCACATTTGTTTCATAAATTGGTCCAACTTTTCAGTTCTCGGTCTTCTCTACATCTAAATCAAACCACTAACGCCTAACGCCTTCTTGTCAGTAGTTAAGGAGTTAAAGCAGTTGAGACGATTGCTTGTGATGTGTCGGCCGTACCACTTTACTACCTAAAAAGAAACGTCTTAACTCCATTTGACTACTTAACTCCTTAACTACTACAGTTAAGTCTAAAATCACCGCACCGAGAACTTGTAGATGCACTGGCTGTGGTAGGTGTCGCCAGGACGCAGCACCGTGCTGGGATACTCAGGCTGATTGGGTGAGTTAGGATAGTGCTGGGTCTCCATGCAGATGGCCGAGCGCAGCGGATAGGCCACACCGCGCTTGCCCTTGACAGTGCCGTCCAAGAAGTTGCCCACATAGAACTGCAGACCAGGCTCGGTGGTATAGACCTCCATCATGATGCCTGTCGTGGGACTGTAGATGCTGGCCGAGACTTTGCTCAGGTCACCACCGGTGTTGAGGACAAAGTTATGGTCATAGCCCTTGCCATTGCGCAGCTGCTCGTCGTCGGCATTGATGTCGCGCCCCACCGCCTTGGCCTGACGGAAGTCGAAGGGCGTTCCCTCGACAGCCATCATCGTGCCATGAGTCATGAAAGTCGAGTCGATGGGTGTGATGCTGTCGGCGGCAATCATCACCTCCAGGTCAAGCATGTCGCGCGAGGGGTCACCATTGAGGTTGAAGTAGCTGTGGTTGGTCAGGTTGACGATGGTGGGCTTGTCGGTAGTGGCGGCATACTTGATGACCAGGGCGTTGTCGTCGGTCAACTCATAGTTGACGGTGACCTTGAGCGTGCCGGGATAGCCGGCAAAGCCGTCGGGCGACTCGTGGGTCAGCTCCAGGTGCTGGTTGCCGATCAGCCGCGCATCCCACATCTGGGCAAAAAAGCCCGCGGGGCCACCGTGCAGGCTGTGCCCGTAGTTGTTCTGCGGCAGCTGGTACTGCTGCCCGTCGAGGGTGAATTTGCCCTGATCGATGCGGTTGCCATAGCGGCCGATGAGAGCCCCGAAATTGTTGCCCTCGACACCCACATAGTCGGCAATGGAGTCAAAGCCCAACACCACGTCCTGCAGCTTGCCGTCGCGGTCGGGCACCATGATGCTCACCACACGGCCGCCATAGTTGGTGATGCACACCTCCATGCCGGCTGCATTAGTCAGCGTGTAGAGTGCAGTGGGCTTGCCGTCCACCTGGCTCTCAAAGTTTTTCGGGTCCAGCCCCGACTTAGTCAACCGGCCCGCGCCATCGGTGTTGCAGGCCACCAGCATCGCCACCAGCGATGCCAGGCATACGAGTTTTTTCATCATTGTCAATATTGTTTTAGTTGTTAACGTGTTTTAGAGTGTTCGGCCCGACATCGCGTCAGAGCGCATTACTTCAGACCCTGCCAGGTGCCCTTGATCTGCTTGCACTGGGTGTAGAGGGCCGGACAGTTGCTCACCACATAGTATTGCTCGCCCTCGGGACGCACCACCTCGACACCGCGCCAATTGGTGTCCCAGCCCTCACTGTCGATTTGCAGATAGATGACTGTGCCACCCAACATCTGGCTGTCCTGATAGCGGCTCACCGGATTGACACGCACCTTGACGCAATAGGGGTAACTGGGCATATAGGCATTGCCGGGACGAGCACCGTCCATCAGCGCCGCCGCCAGATAGGGCCGGGCATAGCTCTGGTCCTTTCCCATCATTTCGTGCAGCCGTCCGACGGTCGAGTTATAGTTGGTCGATGTGTTGTTCAGTTGCAAGGCCTGCTCGCCCATGGCACGGTCGCGCCGATACATCTCGAAGGCCATCACCTGCAGCGCCACAGCGCCCTGCGGCTCAGTACCCAGCGTCTGCTGCAGCTGGCGGAACTCGTCGATGCTGGCCGGGATGCCGGTGAAGGTCACACGGCTGCTCTGTCCTTTGTTCCAGCTGTCGTGGCTGATTGCGCCCTCAACTTTGTAGGTCTTTCCACCCACGGTGCACTGCACCTTGCTCTGCGCGCCTGTGGCCAACATTGCCAGTGTCATCACCGCCACAGCAAGCGTTCTCAATACTGTACTGTTCATGTTTTCTAGGATTTTAGTTGTTATTAGCTGGGTGCAAAGATAATACATTTTGCTCACTGACCAAACAAAACCCGTCATTTTATAGACATCAAAAGTTTTGCAAGTGTTTTGCGGGTTAACACCAACTTGACAGTTGACAGACCGAACTGAGCCATACATGCTTTTTTGTAAAAATAATTGCACAATTGCTTGCATATTGTCAAAAAAGGTCTTATTTTTGCCCGTAATTTTGATGGCCGCAAGTATTTTCGGTTAACGACAAGGCTACAGATTGAATAAACTATTGTCACACTATTAGCATAATAAGTTTCATAACCAGTTATTCGTATGAAGATTACCAACCTCTTAAAAATGTCGTCGCTGGCACTGATGCTGTGCGCGGCGACCCAGCTGCAGGCAGCCGATGTCAATCTCACTGCCGCACAAAATGCAGCCAGAAACTTCATGACACGGCAAGTGGCCAACGGACGCCTGAAAGCCGCTGCCGCCACCAACCTCAAGCTTATGAAGGCCGAGACCTCGGTGGCCAAGCCCGCAGCCGTCGACTACTACATCTTCAATGCCGACAAGTCATACGTCGTCGTTGCCGGTGATGACCTGGCACCGCAAATCCTGATGTACGGCGAGGAAGGGGCGCTCGACATGAACAACATCCCGCCCGCCATGCAGTGGCTGCTCAACAAGTACAAATACCAGATTGACGGCATCAAAGCCGGCACACTGGCGCCGGTCAAGGCACCCAAGTTTGCCACCACCGCCGTCGCGCCGCTGGTCAACGCCAACTGGGACCAGAGCGCGCCCTACTACAACCAGTGCCCCACCAGTGGCAGCAGGCGCGCGCTCACCGGATGCCCGGCCACGTCGCTGAGCATGTGCTACTACAAGTGGAAGTGGCCCGAGACCTTCCCCGCTGTGGCGGCCATATCAAGCACTTACGGCATCGCCGCGGCAGCTCTGCCCGAACGCGCAGCTGATTGGGACAACATCATCGACGAGTACACCGGCCCCACCAACACCTCCTATAACACCACTCAGGCCAATGCCGTGGCATGGCTGATGCGCTACGCGGGTCAGGCGATTCCCAACTATAGCTACGGCACCAGCGCCAGCGGTGCCAATGACCCGGAGATCTACCAGGGCGTGCTCAACATGGGATACACCGACGCCCAGATCCTCACGCTCACCGAGCTGCAAGGCAGCAGTTACTACTACAATAGCGAACAATATTACACCGATGCGCAGTGGAACCAATACATGATGAACGAGCTGCAGAACGGTCGCCCCATCGAGTATCTAGCCTACGACTACACCAACCGCCAGCTCTCGGGCCACGCGTTCAATGTGTTCGGCTGCAACAGCAGCGGACAGTACTATGTGAACTGGGGCTGGAGTGGCGACAGCAACGGCTACTGCACCCTGCACAACTTCACCACCGCAACCGGTGCCACGGGACAGTCGGGAAGCTTTGTCTTCAACTATGGCGAGGCCATGATCATCGGCATCGAGCCTCCGGCTGGCGCGCTGACCAACCCCAGAATCAAGGCTGACCCCAGCACACTGACCATGAACACCACCGTGGGCACACCCGCGACTGCCACGTTCACGGTCACGGGCTACAACCTCACCGACAATGTCACGCTGAGTCTGAGCGGCGACAATGCCTTTGCGCTGAGCACAACCAGAATCACCGCCACGCAAGCCCAGAACGGCGTGACCGTCACCGTGACCTACAACCCCGCCAGTGTCGGCACCCATGAGGCGACGGTCACCCTCACCAGCACCGACGCCGAGACAGTGACAGTCAAGCTCAACGGCACAGCCGAGCCCACCCCGCTCGAGACCTACGCCCCGGTGATGCTCGATGCGCGCGACATCACCGCCACCTCGTTCACCGCCGCCTGGACCGACCAGACCCCGGCCGAGAACGTGGTCAACTACACCTTGTATGTGAGCAGCAAGCCCGCCGTGGCCCTGCTCGACAGCATCGACTGGTCATCGGAAGCCACTCTGCCCTCTGGCTGGACACAGTCCGGTTTGCGCTACTACAGCTCAAACAGCGCATGCTACCTGAGTTCAACTGGCTATGTGCAAAGCAAGACCTACGACCTCACCGGCTATGACAAGATGACTGTCATGGTCTATGCCGCGCCCTACAACAGCAACAACACCATCACCGTGACCACCAGTGCCGGCAGCAAAACAGTCAACCTGCCGTCCAGCGGCTCGTTTGCCTGGTACACCCTCGTTGTGGACTGCGCCAGCAGCGACTACATGAAGCTCACCTCCAGCGGCATGCCCGACATGCGCTATCTGAAGGTCTATGCCGGCGACCCCACCAGCAACCAGCTTAAGGCCACCGAGACCGGCGATGCCAACCAGCGTGTGATCACTGGCATCACCGACAAGAGCTACACCGTCAACGGCCTGACCAATGGCGGCACATTCTACTTCTATGTCGTGGCCAACTACGCCAACGGCACCCTGGGCGAAAGCAACACCAAGCAGGTCACACTGACCTCCACGCCCCCGCCGTTCATGCAGCCGGCCGACGAGGCCTACATCAAGCACACGTCGTTCCGCGCCGACTGGACTGATGACAACCCCGCCGAGGATGTAGCCAGCTATACCCTCTGGGTCAACCAGAAGCCCGATGTGGCCGAGCCGGTCATGCTCGAGCAAGCCGACTTCACCAGCCTCTCGGCTGCAACTAACTCCAGCGGCCAGCTGACCAACGTGGCCAGCAGCGCATCGAGCTATCTGCCCACCGGCTGGACGGCACAGTCCGGATTGTGGATCAACAACGGATTCATCATCTCGGGCTACTTGAGCAGCACCACTTGCGGCATCACATCAAAGCAATATGACTTCACCGGCTATGACAAGGCAACAATCGTCATGAGCGCATACTCCTACTACAGCAGCTACTATGGCGAGGCTACCATCCGCCTGCGCACCAGCGCCGGTTCGAAAGACGTGACGCTGGCAACCGACGACTTCACGACCTACACCGTCGTGCTCGATGTGGCACAGAGCGACAATGTGGTGTTTGAAGGAGTGGCAAACATGTTTGCCATCCAGGACATCAAGATCTATGCCGGCGACCTCACCGCAACCAGCAACGCGCCGCTGCGTCTGGCATCAGAAGTGGGCGATTCGACGACGCGCACCATCACCGGCATCACCGACCACTTCTACACCGTGAGCAACCTCGCTGGCGGCGGCACGTTCGAATACAAGGTCAAGGCCATCTACACCGATGGCACCGAGAGCAAGTGGTCAAATGTCGAGCAAGTGACGCTGAGCGACACGCCCGATGCAGGCCTGCTGGGAGATGTCAACCTCGACGGTACGGTCGATGTGCAAGATGTCAATATCCTGGTAGCCATCGTCCTAGGCAAGGACAGCGCCGACAACTATGATCGCCGAGCTTATATCAACGATGATAATGTGGTCGATGTGCAGGACATCAACATGGTCATCAGCATCATGCTGGGCAAAAACAGCACAAGCGCCAGCGCACCGCGCAAGACACCGAAACTCTATCGTCTGGCATTCGACTGATGCCTGAACGACCCTAACCCGCACATCGGGCATGCCGTGGTGGCATGCCCGATGTCTTTTTGCGCCTGCACGCAACCCATTGGCGGACAAAAGTGGGGCATTCATCAGATTTGCTTGCAAATATACACTTTAATCTGTAATTTTGCAGTCTTATCGCAACCGATGAGGCCGTCATCGACTGTGTGTTCATTGCCACCGACGCTATCACTAAATAACCAAAACATAACCCCAAATGAGAAAACTCTTCATCATGATGATGATTGTCGCCGCCGCACTGGCGGGACAACCAGCGAGAGCGCAGCAAATCAACAAGCTCTCGGCCTCGACGCAGATGTTCCTCGACGAGCAAGCCGGGCGCATCACACTCGATGCGACCGAACAACAAGTCCAAGAACGAGCCAAGGCCAAAGGCATCTCAACCGCTGAAGCCCGCAAGCTAGTTAAGTGGGACCGCCCCATTGCGGCTCCAGTCACCCTCGACGGGCAGAAGTTCATCTCGGCATTTGTCCGTGTGACCGATGCTTCGGCTCGAGCACAACTCGAGGCACTGGGGGTGAAAATCGAGTGCGAATTCCTGGGCGGAACACTCTTCACCACACTCATCCCTGTCGACCAGATTGAGGCAGTGGCGGCTATCGCCAGCGTCAGCCGCGTCAGCGTGGCAACCAAGAAACGGCCGCTGACCGATGCAGCACGACAGTACAGCAATGTCGACGATGTGCTCAACCACACTGCCGACGCCATCTCGGCTGGACTACCCACAAGCTACGACGGCACTGGAGTGGTGCTGGGTGTGATTGACACCGGCATCGACTTCCAGCACAAGGCCTTCAAGGATGCCAGCGGCAACTTCCGCATCAAGCGCGCATACGTCTACAACGGAAGCACTGCCCGTGAGTATGGCGACGGAGCATCCTATTCTTTAACTAGTTCAGCTCCAACAACCGATGACTCAGCTGAGGATCATGGCACACACACCAGTTCGACAGCTGGCGGCTCGAGTGTCACCATCAGCGGCACGACGACCACAGTCACAACCAACCATGCCAACGCCACCTACGGCGGCATGGCACCAGGAGCCGACTTGTATCTGGCCGGAATCAACGGTCTGGACGACACCTATCTGGCCAACGCTTTCCAGAAGATTTGCAACTATGCCGATGGACAGAGCAAACCGGTTGTGGTGAGCAACAGCTGGGGCTCGCAATTCGGTCCACATGACGGAACAGGTGAGTTTGCCGACATCATCAACCAGTACTTTGGCGACAGCCATCCCAACCACATCTGCCTCTTTGCCGCATCCAACGACGCCGGAACCAATGGTTTCTCGGTCTCGGGAACTGCAACAAGCTCAAGCCCGCTGGGAACCATCATCCGATGGAACACCGACTACATCGACTACTACTATAAAGCCATCGCAAGCGCATGGTCACGCTCAACCGGTGTCACGCTGGCCTGCAAGATCATTGTCATCAACAGCAGCGGCACCAAACAGACCGAAGTCACCGTCAATCCATCAACCAATGGCACAACAGTCAGCGGACTGAGCAGTTATGTCAGCAGCGGCTCGCTCTATGCCTACAAAGATTATGTCGGCGGAAGCAACAAGTCGCAGATATTGCTCTATACCAGCGGATTAAGAATGAAAAGCGGTTATTATCTGGCCGTGCAATTCTATCCCACCAGCGGTAGCACCATCGTCGATGTGTGGAGTGCCAGCGGATACACCTATTTCACCAATTCGCCATCAACCAGTGGCTACACATGGACCAAAGGCACTGACGACATGTGCGTCAGCGACGAGGCCACCTATGCCAACTCAATCGCTGTCGGTGCCTACTCGACCAAGCGGGTGGTCAAGGACTATAACAACACAAGCCACACCTTGAGCGATTACACACTGGGCGAAATAGCCCCCTTCTCGAGCTATGCCACGGCAGCCAAGAGCCCCACTGGTATGGCCTATCCATGGATTTGTGCCCCCGGTGCAACTATTGTCTCTGCAGTCAACCACTATGACACCAATGGCGACTACAGCTACATCAACGGCAACTCGGCATACTATGGCATGTATCGTGTCAACTCCGACACCAGCAACCCTTACGGCTCGATGGAAGGCACCTCGATGGCCACACCGGCGGCAGCAGGCATTGTGGCACTCTGGCTGCAGGCAGCCAAGTCGGTGGGCAAAGACCTCACCGTCAACGATGTGAAGGAGATTATGAAGGAGACCGCCATCAAGGACTCTTACGTGACAACCGGCAGCAACCGCACGCACTTTGGCAACGGCAAGATTGACGCGCTGGCCGGCATCAAGTATATCCTGGGCGACGCGACACCCACGCCCACCATTACCGCCGACCCCGCCAGCCTGACATTCGCTGGTGTCATCGGGCAGACCTACACCAAGACCGTCACTGTCACTGGCACCAACCTGGAGGGCAACATCACCATCGCCAAGAGCGGCAACGCGGCCTACACCATCGACAAGACCTCGATCACGCGAGGCAGCGACGGAAAGGCCAGCGCTACCGTCACCGTGACCTATAAGCCCACCACCACCGGCAACACCACTGCCACGCTGACTCTGACCAGCAGCAATGCCGAGAATGTCACCGTCAGCATCACAGGCACCGCGACGGCTCCCACCATCACGGCTACACCGGCTAACGTCACGTTCAGCTGCGAGACGGGCGAGACACGCACGCAGGTCATCACCGTCAAGGGCACCAACCTGTCGGGTGCAGTCACTGCCACACTGAGCGGAGGCAATGGCTACTACTCCATCGACAAGACGAGCATTGCCGCTGCAACGGCCAACTCGACCAATGGCGGCACCATCACCGTGACCTACAAGCCCACCGTGGCAGGCAACACCAGCGCCACGCTGACCTTGACGAGCAGCAACGCCAGCAACGTCACTGTCAACATCAGTGGCACAGCCACCACACCGGTGCCCACCATCATCACCTCGACACAGTCGGTGGGATTCGGCACCTCCTTTACAAATGTCGACAATACCCAGTCGTTCAATGTCTCGGGCAAGAACCTGACAGGCAACATCACCGCCACACTCACCGACCAGAACGGTGTGTTCGCCCTCAACACAACCACCATCACGGCAGCCGAGGCCGCACAGGGCAAGGCCATCACCGTCACCTTCAACCCCAAGGCCGCACAGACCTACAACGGGTCGATCCGCCTGACCTCGAACGGAGCAACGGCAGTGACCATCAACCTCAACGGCACGGGCGAACTGCAGAAAGTTGTGCCTGTCATGCAACCGGCCGACACCAACCATGTCTACTTCAACTCGTTCCGCGCCGACTGGACCGATGAGACACCCGCCGACAATGTGGCTAGCTACACGCTGTGGGTCAACCAGTATGTGCAACCACAATACACCCTGCTGCTCGAGGAGACATTTGCCAAGTGCACCAGAGAAACAACGCAAAGCATCGCCAACAGCCTCAACAACTATATGGACAATGCGGGCTGGACAGGATACCGCGTCTATCAGACAGTCGGTGGCGTCCGCCTCGGCTCTGGACAAGGTTCTGGCTACATCACCAGCCCGGCACTGAACTTGAGTGAAGGAACTGGCAAAATCAGCGTTGTCTTTACGGCTAAGCCCTATAACACTGACACCAATGTCAATGTCAAGATCACTTGCGGCGATGCCACTCAGACCATAACAGTCAACAGCGAGGCAGAGCAGACGATTGTACTGGACGCTGAGCAAGCTGCCAACCAGAAGGTGCAAATCGCCACAACTGCCAGAAGTAAGCGCATCATTATCACGGCACTCAAAATCTATGACGGCGATGTGACAGCACAAAATGCACCGGCACGTGTGGCGGCCGAGCAAGGCGACTCGACGACGCGCACCATCACCGGCATCACCGACCGTTTCTACACCGTGAGCGACCTCACAGGCGGCGGCACATTTGACTACAAGGTCAAGGCCATCTATGCCGACAACACCGAGAGCGACTGGTCGAACGTCGAGCGCGTCACGCTGGTCAACCGGCCTCACGCTGGCCTGCTGGGCGATGTCAACCTCGACGGCACGGTCGATGTGCAAGATGTCAACATCCTGGTGGCCATCGTCCTGGGCAAGGACAGCGCCGACAACTATGATCGCCGAGCCTATATCAACGACGACGATGTGGTCGATGTGCAAGATGTCAACCTGGTAATCAGCATCATGTTGGGCAAGACTGCCGAGTAGACGCGACACTTGCTCACCGACACAAAATCAATCGGGTGGATTCGCATCATTGCCGAATCCACCCGATTCTCTTTTGCCGCTATACCCGTCTGATGGCCTTACCGATTGACTTGCCGTTCGCCTTGCTCGTTCTCAATATACACCGGCATGCCCACATAGGCATAGTGCTCCTTGAGGTAGTCAAGGTCGGCGTCACGCAGACGGATGCAGCCCTCGCTATCGCGACCGGGCATCTTGTCCTCGTTGTTAGTACTGCCGTGGATGCCGATACCGCTGAAGGGAGTCTTCAGCCGCATGAACCAATTGCCGTATGCACGAATCTTGCCACGACCGTCACCGAAGTCGTGTTCCCAGTCGCTGGCTGGCACAATCTCTTGAATGACAAAAGGCTGACCAGACTGAGTCTCGGGTGTGCGCATATCGCCGCTCTTTTGCTTCGGCCCCTTGTTGCGCGACAGACACACCGGGAAACGCGCCAACACAGTCGTGTCGCCACCGATGGCCTGCATCACATACAACCGAAGCTCATACTTTGAGATGACGATAAAGGTCGAGTCTTGTGACTGCGGCACAGCCTGAAACACTTGCATTGAGTCAGGGCGATAACTCACGTGCCCGCTCGAGTCGACACGCTCGGCAGCGGGCGACTCAACAGCCGGCTTGACATCAGCTTTGTCACCATCGCCTCGCCCCCCGCAAGCCACTGACGCCAGCAGCAATGACGCTGACAGAATAACTTGAAAAGATTTCATATCAAATTGAGGTCTATATTTTTTAAACAGAGGACAAAGATAAGACAATTTCTGCAATCAACAAAAGTTTTATTCTTTACTGACTTCACAATTACAATTACCACCCCTCAGCTCCCATCCCCAGCTACACAAGGAACAGCCGGCAAGCTCCCCTCCCCTTTCCAAAAGGAGGACAGGCGCGGCACACGTGGTAGCGGTAGCTCCCCTCCCCTTTCCCAAAGGGGAGGACAGGTGGCGCAGCACGCGTGGTAGTGGTAGCTCCCCTCCCCTTTCCCAAAGGGGAGGGGGTTGGGGGTGGGGTTTGGACACACCAGGCGGTGACTCCTCTACCATGGTTCGGCCTTTATGGTGCTAAAGTTCCTCTTCGAGGCACTTGCCGCCTTGCTTGCTGGGACCAAGCTGCGTGCATCTTCGATGCACAATGTTGAGGCGAGTATTGATGCCTTCGGCACCGTGCGCTGCACAATGTTGGGTCGAGTGATGATGCCTATAGGCACCGCGAGCTGCACTTCGTGCAACACTCGCTTCATCAT
>Ga0256404_1002934_pt1 | contig 36186 bp, 33 predicted proteins | sample RumenRJG_01DNA_FD_185990 | JGI IMG/M metagenome (GOLD analysis project Ga0256404, IMG submission 185990) | Bovine rumen microbial communities from Lethbridge, Alberta, Canada - RJG_01 | ecosystem: Host-associated > Mammals > Digestive system > Stomach > Rumen | place: Canada: Alberta | collected... | reverse complement strand
ACCGATGGAGGCGACATCTACCTCGGAATCGAAGAAGAGCACGAAAAGGTGAAGGGCCTGCCAGGCATCGCGAATTGGCCCATATACCAGAAGGCGATCCTTGACACCATCGACTATGGTAAAATCAAGATCATCGGGGCGGACAGGAAATCCTACAAAACCGATGGCCACGAAAAGGCCCACATCCTATTCAGGAGGGTAAAGAAGAAATGATCAAAGAACAAAACATGACGCCCTACGTCGGCGTCGGACCCATCGCGCTCATGTCCCGGCTGGATGACGTGAAAGCGTATCTCAAATTCAACAAAATCCCGCATCAGGTCGAAGTCTGGTCGAACAAAGGCGAAACGCCCAAAGTCCCTTGGACCATCGTTCGCGTCGAAGGATGCGTCTCGCTATTCTTCGCCAAGGGTCTCCTTTGGAAGGTCTACGCAACCAGAGGCTACGAGGGGGCTCTCCCCAACGGCATCAGGATTGGCATCAAGACCGAAAAGGCGCTCCAGACGGATCCAGACCTTGAGGACGACGACTGGAACGAGGTCTACGTCTCCAAAAACGGGTATTGGCTCGAAGACAGCCTGGAAACGGGCGAAATCGAGTCCATCTCGGTCTTCATCAAGGCGGTCGAAAACGACGATGAGTTCTACTCATATGAGTGGGCGAACGGAAGCAAGATCGCCAACTAACGCAACATAACCTTAGAATTGGGCCAGCAGAAAACCGCCTGGCCCTTTTTGGATCAGAGGATGTCCTTGAGCATCCTCTCGATGCACCGCTTCTTCTCCTTGTTGTCAGGATGGACGTAGACGTTCATCGTCGTGGTGATGTTGGAATGCCCGAGGATGACGCTCACGGTCTTGACGGAGTTTTTGCTCTCGATGCAGCGCGCGGCGAAGCTATGCCTCATCCCGTGGAACTTCAGTTCGGGTATATCAAAGTCGTAAATGCGCCTGCGGATTGGATGGATGCATTAGGGGCGTTGGTCATCATTGTCGCCGGAAATTCAACAATATCGGGCATTCGTTTCGAGAATGTATCCATCAACTCCTGTTCTTTTTATCCGATCAATTTAACCTTAGCGGAAGAATCGAACTCAGGAACGATCAACGATATCACTTTCTCCCACATCGCTATTCCTAATAACAACGCAATCCGTTTAAACAATGCTGCCGCAAAAGGTAAATTAGGAAATATTCATTTCGACAATATCACCAGAAACGAGAAAAAAGTGACGAATCAAAATGAATTGATACTTAGCAAAAACGGTGTTTTAGGCACGTTGGACGTCAAATAACAACGATGCTATAAGATGATTTTTACTTGGTTTCTTTAATCCTAATCAATCTCACTTCAAGGGGTTGGAGGTTGAAAGAAAGAGGTAATTTCCCATCTTCTATTTTTATTACGCTTCGCTGTTCCTTTGGGTAGGCGACATGTTTTAGATAATCCAATCCTTCTTCATCTAATTTCTGGGCACCCATGGCGACCCATTCATCGAAAGCAGACCCGTGGTGTTGATTGACAATGCTTTCCTTGACCAAACAATCGGAGGAAAAGCCCTTCAATGTTAAATCAATTCTTTTCCCACCTAATTTTGAGAACGGCGTGTAACGTTTGGTGAAAGTCATATCAAACGTCTCCCCTGTCGCGTAAAGATAATTGAAATGCTGGTAATTGTAGAGGATCATGACGATTTCCTCGCCGTTTTTGGTAATGAAATATCCATCTCCCTGGGCGATAAGTTCCATTCCCAGTTGGTTGAGGAATAGGAAAGTGAAGTAATGCGGTTTTTTAATCCCATGAATCGTATAAAGGCCTAATCCCCCATGAAATTCGTCTTCGCTTGGTTGAGTCTCCTCAATAAAATCGCTTAAAACCCAATAGCCGAAGCTTTGGAAGGCATCGTAATTTTCCAGCACGTTTTTCGCCAGATAGCAAGATTTGAAAACCGTGTCGTTTAGTAAATTTCGATGAGAAACAGTAAGGTTCCATTCCGTTAAATAGACAGGGAGCTGGGACATTCCTAATCCTTCCAGGGATTTCTTGATCGTCGGGATGGTTTGCCGGAAATGATTTTCATCACGGTTAAGGCGACCATGGTTCGGGTGGGCAGGCGTGGAAAGGTCGAATTTATCGTGTTCAAAATCATTGTCGTAATAATGAATATTCATGAAATCGGGCACACAGTTTTCGGCTTTGCACCAAGTGATAAATTTATCGCACCAATCTCGATTGACTTGATAGGCCAAAATCATCGAAGGCGATCCAAAAGATAGTTTCGAGTCGAACCGTTTGACGGTATCAAAAGTATTTTTATAGAGTGAGAAGAAATCCTCGTCATCGTTAAAACCAAACAACGTGGCTCCGGTATCTGGCTCATTCCAAACCGAATATAGCCAAGATTCCATTTCTTTTTTGCCATAACGTTCCGCGAAATGTTCTAAAAGCCGGGCGATCAATTCATTCCAGCGTTCCATGGATTTTGGCTCCGAAATAACATAAGGGGAGGCATAGACCACACGTTCTGGATGTTTGGCGAGGTCTTTTGGCATGAAAGAGAACTGAACCAATGGTTTTAAATGAATCGAAAGGATGAAATCGAAAACCTTGTCAATCTCCACGAAACTATAATGAGGCTCTCCCTCCGTTTCTCGATAAACCAGCATATCATCGCTTAAAAGACCATGGAATTTAATGTAAGTAAAACCCATCTTCTTCTGAAATTCGCGAAGTTCTTCTTGAACATCCGAATAAAGCAATTCCTTTGCCCTGCCGACGGTGACGAGTCGTTTGAACGTTTTCTTCAGGGTCTTTGTTTGGCCTCTCAGATCCACTTCTCCGATTGACATTATCGTCTCAAACTGGCTTTCTTCTTCCGACAATTTCGCATTATCTTCCGTTCCCAAATATTGGGCGATTAAAGTCAAAAATCCTTCGGAATCTAGTTTCTTGATTTTTGAGGTGAGGACCTCATCTTTCTCTCCCCGTAAGTGATTCTTGCGGTAGGCGCTAGGCAATTCACCATATTTTTCTTTGAAGGCAAAGACAAAAGAACGGGGGCTAGGAAAGCCACTCCCTAAGGCGATGGATTCAATGGTTTTGTCCGTGCTCATCAATGCCGTATAAGCATGGGAGAGTCTGACTTCGGTGTAATAAGAAAGGAAATTAGTTCCCAAATATTTTTCAAAGAATGAGGAAAGGTAAGGCACAGAAAGACCTGCATCTTCTGCTACTTTCTTTAAAGAGAGGCCTTCTTGATAGTGAGCGTCGATATAAGAAATCAGATTGGTGGCGCGCTCCATATAGCGTTGACTCTTGGGGGCGTGAGAGGATTTTGCCACAAAATGAAGCGTTAATTCCTTGAGGAAACGATAAATCATCGCCCAGTTGGTGTAAGGGTTGCTTCCCTGGATATCGCTGTTGTCTTTGACCAGGCGAGCCATGAGATATCGAAGGTGATTGTATTTGCGTTGATTGTTGTCTTCCGCCGAATTGCAATCGTAAAAGATTGGCACATAAGAGGGGACTTTGGCGGTATCGATCTGCAAAGAAGCGAAAATGCAGCCAGCAGGAGAGACGATTTCGTGAATGACGTTCTCATTAAACAAAATCACATCGCCCTCATGAAGCAGATAATCTTTCCCATCAGAATTGACCTGAGCATCCCCTTTTAAAAACAAAAGAATTTCTAAAGTGCGGTTCCATTGTTTTTTGAGGTGATCCGTTTTATAGCAGACAAATTGCAATGGGGCGTTGTTTTGGAAGGTGATTAATTCATACTGCTGATCCATTATTTTTTCCTTTCCATAAAACAAATAATTTTTAGTACACACTAAATATAACTGCTTATTTTTCCTTTTTTAATTATTTTTAACTGCATTTTTTTAATTTTTGTGCCTCTTTTTTTAAATATCAATCCGGAAAAACAAGAAAATAAACCCTCAAATTGGATAACTTCTTCCGTTGTTTAAAGCGCTTTCATCAAAGAAAATGCTATCGTAACAAAAATTATCGGGATTAAAAAATGACGCAAGAAACAACCGTGATTCAAGAAAAAGAGCCATTGCTTCAGGTCCGCAACATTGTGAAGACTTTCGGCATTGTCAAGGCATTAAGCGATGTGAGCTTCGACCTCTACCCAGGAGAGGTTTTGGGGCTGATTGGAGAAAATGGATCGGGCAAATCCACTGTTTCCTCCATTATTGCCGGCATGCAAAAGGCCGATTCAGGAGAGATCTTTTTCCAAGGCAAGCCATGGTCTGCTTCTTCCATGGTTGACGCTTTAGATAAAGGTATAGGGATGATCGTTCAAGAAACAGGAACCATTCCAGGGATTTCGGTAGCAGAGAATGTTTTCTTGGGCGAGATTGAACGTTTTCGCGTCTCTCATTTTCCTTTTGCTCCATTAAATAAGAAGAAGATGAATCAAGAGGCCGAGAAAATCCTTAGCCTTGTTGATTTACACGATATTCCAGGATCTTTGATGACTGGGGCTTTAGATTTTGTCACCCGCAAATTAATTGAAATCGCAAAAGTGATCTCTAAAAATCCATCGATTATGATTGTTGATGAAACCAGCACCGCTTTAAACCAGACCGGACGTCAAACCCTTTATCGACTGATGAAAGAATATCGCAAAGCCGGGAAGGCAGTGATTTTCATCTCTCACGATTTAGATGAAGTCATCGAACAATGCGATCGTTTAATTGTTTTGCGCGACGGTCACTTCATCCAAGATTTGCCAAAAAAGGATTTTTCCGAAGACGGTATCAAAAAATTAATGGTCGGACGCAGTGTCGCTGGAGATTATTACCGTTCTGATTATGATGGTTCCTTCGATCCGGAAGTTGTGATGGAACTGAAAGACGCTTCGATTCCAGGAAGTTTGGATCACGTTAGTCTTCAAATCCATAAAGGAGAGATTCTAGGGATCTCTGGATTATCCCATTGTGGAATGCACACTTTAGGAAAGGTTCTTTTCGGAGCGAGGCAATTATCCGATGGCGAATATCTCTTGCATGGCAAAACAGTCAAAAACGAAGCCAATGCGATGCGTGAAAAAGTCGGCTATGTGGCCAAAGATCGTGACACGGAGTCCCTGAATCTGAACGCTTCTGTTTCCGATAACATCGCCATCGCTGGCTTAAATAGTTTTTCTCGCGGCAACTTCCTCGTTCTTTATCCCGACGAGAAAAAATACGTCAACGAGCAAATCGATGAGTTGCAGATTAAATGTTTTAATCGCAGTCAATTTGTCTCAACTCTTTCCGGCGGCAACAAACAAAAGGTTGTTTTCGGCAAATGGGTCGGTTGCGGTTCGGAGATTTTGATTTTAGATTGTCCTACCCGTGGCGTTGATATTGGGGTCAAACAATTTATGTATCACATCATGTACCAATTGAAAAAGGAAGGCAAAACGTTGGTTCTTATTTCCGAGGAACTTCCTGAACTGCTTGGCATGTCCGATCGTTTAATTGTCATGAAAGACGGGAAAATTCAGAAAGAATTCCCTCGCAGCAAAGACCTCCGCGATGTCGATGTCATCGATTACATGATCTAAGGAGAAGGACATGGAAACAGCAAAGAAAACACAAGAAGAACGTGGCGCGGGCTTCCGCCGCTACAAGACAAAAAATCTCGTCATTGAGCTTTTGCCAATTATCGTTTTGGCCCTTCTTTTCGCCATTTACATGACAGTCATCACCGTTCGTGGCTACAAAATGGAGCTCCAATTGACTCGTCTTTTTAACCAGGCCATCGTTTTGGTTACCGTGGCAACAGGGGCGACATTTATTTATGCGCTCGGCTCTTTCGATATCAGCCTTGGTGCCAGTGTCTTGTTTGCCTGCACGATGGGGGTATTGACATACAACGCCACTTCTTCGGTGGCTTTATTGCTTCTTGTTATCGTCGCCTGTGGCGTTGGTTGTTCTTTATTAAGCGCCTCTTTGGCTACTTTCTTCAAAATCCCTCCATTTGTCACCACGGTCGCGATGATGTCCGTTCTTTCTGCCGTCGCCACCACCTTAATCAACATCAACAACACTTCTGGCGGAACAGCTTCCATCACTTTGCCATTGAATTTATTAGACCCAATCTCATCTGTTTGGATTAAAGCATTGATCGCAGGAGCTTTCATTTTGCTTTGCGTCTTTGTCTTTAATTTCACAAAAGTCGGACGTCGTATCAAATTCCTAGGGGGAAACCCGACTTGCGCCAAATTATCTGGCATCCCTGCTTCTGTCTATACCATCATTGCTTTTGGCATCGCCGGCTTAGGCGTAGGGATCGGGGCTTTACTTACGTTGGCTTACACGCCTTCCGTTTCTTCTGGCACGGCAGGTTCTATTGGGATGAATATCTTCGTTGCCATCGTCTTCGGCGGAATGCCGATTTCTGGGGGCGCCAAATCTAAGATTTACGCCTCACTGATTGGCGGTTTCTCTTATATGCTGCTCAATCAAATCTTGCTCTGGTTGATTGGAACTTCGATGAACGGGGTCGCTCAAATCATTTCTGCGGCATTGTTCTTGCTCATCGTTTTCCTTACCAGTTTGAATTATCGAACCAGGTTATTGCCTCGTTAATGAGGTTGATACAAAAGAGTCATTTTCAAAGGAGGATTTATTCATAATGAAAAAACTCAAAAATGCGACATTATTACTCTCTGCTTTAGGCTGCATGACCTTAGCATCTTGCGGAGGAGGCGAAGGAGGAACAACTGCCGCCCCAAAAATCGGCGTTCTTGTCGCCGATGTCAGCGGCGAAGAAGCTCAGGCTTTCCGAACCTATATGACCGAATATGTCGCCAAACAATATGGTGCGACCATCGAATACACCACCGCATTGGAGAATGCCGCGGATGAAAAGAGTGCCATTGAAGATTTTGCTGGACGTGGCTTTGATGCCATCATTTCGATGTCTAGTTCCGACCGTGCCGCTCAACTCGCGACCTGCGTCCAAAACAAAATCTATTACACTGTTGGCTCTGGCATGTTGGACGACAAAGTCTACGAGACTTACAAAGGAAATGAATATTTCCTCGGCCAAATCGGGCCTTCTATGCAAACCGAATATGAAGCCGGGTTGGCGATGGGCCAATATTACAAAGCCAAGGGTGTTGACCACGTTGGTATGTATGGCGCATTCATCCCTAACCCAATGCACGTCTTCCGCGCAGCCGGTGTCATCGTCGGTTTAGGCGATACCTATGGAGAAGCCAGCGAAATGGGCGCGATCGTCGGCCAAATCTACGCGGACAACGGAATTCAACAAGCCAAGATCGGCGGCGATGTCACCGTCGATTACATGGCAGGATTCGATCCAACCACCACTTATTCCACTCTCGGCAGCATCATCGGCAGCGGAATCGATGCCTTCCTTTCTGTCGGTATGGCAACGACTTTCTTCTCTCAAAATCTCAATGATGCCAAAATCCCATATGGCGATATCGATGCCTTCACTTCTAGCAATGGCACCAATATGAGCAGTGGCAGCCTGAATTATCTTGCCGGCAAATACGCCTCTTCCTTGGGCCCTGTCTATGCGTTGATTGCCAATGCTAAAAACGGACATTCCATCCGTGATGCTCAAGGCAATGCCCCATCCATCTCACAAAGCTATGCCGTCGCCACTTCTAGCGAAGAATTTACCGCCCTTGCCGCCAAAGAAAGCGGCGATACCCGTATCTTCTCTAAAGAAGTCCTCGACTCGATGATTGGCGATTCCGTCACCTACGACGCATTCGTCGAAGCCGTTCAAAAAGAACGCATCTAATGAAACCAGGGAGGGTTAACGGCCCTCCCTCCCCCTTTAGAGGAAGGAGAAGCATATGGAACAAAATCGAAAAATCAACTGGAAAGACCTTGGAAAACGAACCGCGGGGACTATCGCGATTCCTCTCTTATTCTTTGTCGTTCTTTTCTCTATCTGCTTAGGCAATGGCAGAATGCTAATCTCCTCCTCTGCTGGGTTAATCTCTTTCCTTGTTTCGGTTACTACCATCACCATCACGACGATGGCTTTGTCCATCAACTTAAATTCTGGACGTTTTGACTTTTCGTTAGGATCAATGTCAGTCCTTGCGATGATCTTATCTTCAAAAATCGTGTACCCATTGCTGGGAGGTGGGACAGGAAGCGCGATTCTAATGCTTTTATTCTCGGTCATCATCGGAGCCGTTTTAGGTTTGATTTCCGGCGGCATTTATTGTTTGCTCCGTATCCCTCCGATCATTACTTCTTTGGCGATTACTTTGATTTTTGAAGGCATCAGCTTCACTTTGACCGGGGGATCCTATGTCATGGACGAAGTCCGTGGTTCGTCTATGTCCTTCTTCTTTGGCCAATGGTGGGCCATCTTATTACTTCTTGCGATAGCCATGGCGTTTGTCATTTTCATGTTTGACCATACGAGTTTTGGCTATCGTTATCAATCTCTTAGAACCGGGCAGAAATTAGCCGTCAATCAAGGGATCAAAGAAATCCCTAATGCCTTGGCTTGTTATGGTATTTGCGGGGGATTGATGGGAATTGTTGGTTTCTTGCAAGCCGGCATTACCACCAGCGTCAATGGGGGCTCATTGAATTTCGCCTCGATTGCCATTATGTTCACGGCTTTCTTGCCGATGTTTATCGGTGGTTATATTGGCAGATTCTCTAACGACAAGCTGGGTTATTTCCTGGCGGGATTGTCAATGGGCATGCTGAATGCTTTCTTCTCCACTTTCCATAATGAAATCGATGTCTCTGTCCAATCGATCATCAACGCCGTTCTCCTTGTATTATTCTTGATTTATTTGGCCAACGAGCAAAAAATCATCGGTTGCTTCAAAAAACTTTTCTCTAAGAAAAATCATGCGCCGGCAGAACAAAACTAAGGAGTCCTGTCATGAAAAACATCTATGAGTCTTTAAAAGAAAAACCTTTTTCCTTGAGCGAAGCAGATGTCGCTTGGGTCAAAAAGACCTATGCCGATATGGATGAAGAAGAGAAAATCGGACAGCTTTTCTGCTTGATTGCGTACTCTTCTGAGGAAGGCTATCTCGATTTCTTGGCTAGGAAATTGAAAGTCGGTGGGATCATGTGTCGTGTCATGTCAACGGAAGAAGTCATCAAGACGGTCACTTTGTTGCAAGAAAAGAGCAAGATTCCCATGTTAATCGCCGCCAATTTAGAAGCTGGCGGCAATGGCTGTTCTATTTCGGGCACCAGAATCGGTTGCGAAATGGCTATATCTGCTTCAAAAGACCTTGATTTAGGCGATGCGTTAGGCGAAGTTTCTGGCAAAGAAGGAAATGCTTTAGGATTGAATTGGTCCTTCGCCCCGATCTCTGATATTGATTTCAATTTCCGAAATCCGATCACGAACACTCGTACCTTCGGGGCAAATCCTGAACAAGTCAAAGACCTTTCCGTTCGCTATATTAAGCATTGCCAAGCCCACGATGTCGCCGCAACATTCAAGCATTTCCCTGGAGATGGGGTCGATGAAAGAGACCAACATCTTTGTACCACCGTCAATTCCCTTTCGTGCGAACAATGGGATGCGACCTATGGAAAAATCTATCGCGCTTGTATCGAAGCAGGGGCAAAGGCCTGTATGGTCGGTCATATTTGTTTGCCTAGTTATGCCAAAAAGATCAATCCGAAGATTGCCGATGAAGACATTCTCCCAGCTTCATTGAATTATGACCTTTGCACAACCTTATTGCGAGAAAAGCTTGGTTTTAATGGGTTAATCATTTCCGACTCCACCACAATGGCCGGAGTCAACGGAGCCTTGCCACGAGAAAAGTTGGTCCCTCAAGTGATTGCCGCCGGATGCGATATGTTTCTTTTCACCCGCAATCTTGAAGAAGATTTCTCTTATATGAAAGAAGGCGTCAAGAACGGGACGATTTCCCCACAACGCCTTGAGGAGGCGGTAATAAGAATCCTCGGATTCAAAGCAAGCCTTCATCTGCACACGAAAAACAACATCCCTTCCTTAGAAGAAGCAAATCGCGTTTTAAGCGACCCTGATTCTAAAAAATTGGCTCGTATTTGCGCAGAAAAATCCATCACTTTAGTCAAAAACAAGCAAGACGTGTTCCCAATTTCGCCAAACCATTACCCAAGAATCCTCTTCTACCCGATCGAATCTGGCGCCGGACAAATGGGCTATGGCATTGACACGGGAGCTAACGCCTCTTTGGTGAAAAAATTGGAAGCAAAGGGGTTCAAAGTTACCGTTTTCAAGCCGAAAGAAGGATTTGAAGGCATGATGATGAGCGCTCATGAAATCACGGACAATTATGACCTGATCCTTTATTCTGCCAACATGGCAACCAAATCCAATCAAACAACCGTGAGAATCGAATGGGCTCAGCCGATGGGAGCAAATGTTCCTGCCTATATTCATTCCGTGCCCACCGTTTTCGTCTCTTTGGAAAACCCTTATCATTTACTTGATGTCCCAAGAGTGAAAACTTATATCAACACCTATGGTTCTTCAAACGTTATCCTTGATTGTTTGATTGAGAAATTAATGGGAAAGCAGCCTTTTGAAGGCGAATCGCCAGTCGATGCTTTCTGCGGAAAGTGGGATACTCATTTATGAATTCACGTTTTCTTTGGACTGCCAAGCAACTTAAACCAACATTAACAAAAAGCAAACATGTTTTGATCCCTAAGGCCTCATTGGCAGAGGGAGAACATGTCGATTTGGATTTCGGCGACCATTATGTCGGCCACATTCATTTTGTTTTTCAAAAAGAAGGACGCCATCCCGACTCTCCCGCCCTTCTTCATTTCATCTTCGGAGAGAAGAAATGGGAATTAGAGGAGGACAATTCAGCGTATCATGGCTGGATTGCTAAAAGTTGGATCCAAGAAGAATGGGTCCACATCGATGAATTCCCCGCGAAGATTAATCTGTCTAGGCGTTATGCTTTCCGTTATTGCCGAGTGGAATTATTAGGCTGTTCTCAAGCTTATCGTGTTCTTTTGCAAGAAGCGACTTTGATTTCTGAGACCTCGGCGCCTGAAAAAATTGCGATCGTGGGCGAAACCGATCAAGAAAAAGCGATCGACCGTGTTTCTTTACGCACTTTATCGGAATGCATGCAGGATGTTTTCGAAGATGGGCCGAAAAGAGACCATCGTCTATGGTTAGGCGATTTGCGTCTTCAGGCATTGGTGAATTACCAGACTTATCGTCATAATGATTTGGTGAAACGCTGTTTGTATTTATTTGCCGGAACGGCTGATAAAAACGGGGTTCTTTCTGCCTCGGTTTTTACCAAGCCAAAGGTTGTCGGCGATGGGGCGAGCATGAGTGATTATTCCTTGCTGTTCATCCCAACGGTCTATGATTATTTCAAAGCCACCAAAGACAAAGAGACGCTGCTAGAACTTTTGCCATTGATGAGAACGCAAATTAAATTGGCCGATGCCCAGATGAAAGACGGAGTTTTCCTAGACCCCAATCGTCTTGGTTGGTGTTTTATCGATTGGAGTTTGGAATTAAAGAAACGGTGCGCTTGCACGGGGGTTTATCTTTATGCTCTCCGCGAATTGATAGAATGCGAAAGAGAGCTTGGGTATGATGTTAAAAGTGAAGAAGCCCGTTACCAAGAAGTCAAAGAAGCGGCAAAAAAAGAATTCTATGACGAAAAGAATGGTCTCTTCTTCTGCGATGGCCAGCTTTCCTTTGCCAGTAACATTTGGATGGTTCTGGGCGGTGTTTTATCGCCATGCGAAGGGAAAGAAATTCTTCTTCGCCTAGAACGACGAGATGACGCCATTCGTCCTGTCACGCCTTATATGATGCACCACTATCTTATTGCCTTATATGAATGTGGATTAGCGGGAAAAATGCGGAACTTAATGAACGAATATTGGGGCAAAATGGTACAAGACGGGGCTGATACATTCTATGAATTGTTTGACCCTGAACATCCTGACGCTTCGCCATATGGATCACGCAGCGTGAATTCGTATTGCCATGCCTGGAGTTGCACGCCATCCTACCTATTACGGAAATACTTCCTTCACGGAGAACAATTATGAAAGCCTTTATCTTTGATCTTGACGGGGTCATCTGCTCAACAGATGAGTTCCACTACCTTGCTTGGAAGGCTTTAGCCGATCGCGAAGGGATTCCTTTTGACCGTGTCATGGGAAATCGGATGCGCGGGGTTGGCAGAATGGAATGTTTGGAGATAATGCTTGAAAAGGCAAACCATTCCTATACGGAAGAAGAAAAGAAGGAGATGGCGGATTTTAAAAACAGCCATTATGTCGCATTGTTGGATCAACTCACCGAGAAAGATCTTTCTGAAGAGGTTCGTTCTACCTTGCAGGCATTAAAGAAAAAGGGGTATCGGATTGCCATCGGTTCTTCGAGCAAAAATACCCCGATTATCTTGCGTAAACTTGGAATTTATGACTGGTTTGATGCCGTCGTGGATGGCAATATGATTACTCATTCCAAACCTCATCCGGAAGTTTTCTTAAAAGCTGCCAAATTGTTGTGCCTTCCTCCGGAGGAATGCTTCGTCGTGGAAGATGCAATTGCAGGGATTGACGCCGCAAAAGCAGGCGGATTCGTCTCCATTGGCATCAGCGATGCTTCGCGTTATGAAAAAGCGGATCATAAAATCCATACCTTCTCTGATCTTCTAAACATCGTTAAATGAGACAACCGGCTACTGCCGGTTTTCTTTTTTTGGAATCGTTCTAGGCCACTATAATGAAATTAGAGCAGGAGGGATTTCTGTATGAAATTAGAAGAACTTTATCAGAACTTCATCTCATCCTCAAAAGAAAGCCGAGAACATCTGGCTCACCTTTCCGCGAATGAACTTTTTGGTTATCTTTGCGATTGCGAAGGAAACGAGCAAGGGATTGCCGATTTCGTTTCGATTTTGGCGGTTTTTGTCAAGTCTGATGGGAAAAGCGGAAAAGAAGAATATGAGACGTTCACTAAAATCATTGATGCCGGCATCTCTTATGCCCAATTCCGGGACTTGATGGAAATGGAACAATACCCCATCGCCTTAGCCAGGGCCAAGGAAGTTTATCAATCCGTCCCTGAAGACATTAAAAAAGATATCCTATCGCTGGGATTGCTTATCTGTGTCACGGATGAAGAAATGACCCAAAGCGAGAAAAATATCTTCGAGGCCTTCCTCGCCTTATAAATGGGCTTCTAAGTATCCGTCATTTCCCTTTCAGGATTCTTTCTTCGCTCCAAGAAAAATATTTCGCATAGCTGTGTTTGCAATAATTGGGGTGCTTATTTTGCTCTGGTTTATGCGGTTTTTGGTAATGGTATTTCGGAGTCACTTTCCAGGAATTGAAAAGACCTGTAAAAATCGCATCTTTCGGACATTGGTAGGAACATCTTTGACACATTAAACAATGAGGTCCGAAAACCAGTTTCTGTTTTTTCTCGTCGTAGGAAATATTCTTGACGGGACATTGATTCACACAAAGACGACAGTCGATGCATTTCTTTTTGTCAACATGATAGAAAACCCCATTGATCTTTGCCCCAAGATATTGAATCCGCACCACCGTAGAAATCAGGGTGCCAAAAGGAATGGTCTCCAAATGGAAAGTTTCTAAGGCGAGCATCCGATGCGCGTCTAATTTGGCAAGAGATTGCATCGTCTGGTCCATTCGATAAGCCATCTCATCGGTATGGCGAAAAATCATATTGTATGGCATCAGATAATGCAATTCGCCGCGCAAAATCATCTTTTTCCTTTTTAAGAAACGATTGAGATGTTTGTAAGCGGCGTTGTTTAATTTCAGCCATTCGCCCGATTCCATCACAATATATGTGGGCAATGGCTTAACCAAAGGGCGTAAAGACTTGAAATATTTGACCACAAATTGGGGCGTGTTGAATCCATAAATGGGGTAAACAATCAGCTGAAAATCAAAAGACTCCCAATCGATCGGGGTTTGTTGATCTTCGATGTTGTGGAGAGATGTTTCGTGACCGGCGGTTAAAAAATTTTGTTCAAAAGCGCGGGCCACTCGTTTGGCGTTTCCGGTTCCGGAATGAAAGTGGATGAGGATTTTCATTTGATTAAAGCGTGATATTGTTCGTCCATATAATAATAATGGTTCTCGTTCTTTTCGTGAGAATCATACCAGTATTGGGCATAGATCTTGTCTTTTTGGCAAAGACGATCAAAATCCCAGGCGTAGTTTTTGTAGGAGATATTCATAAAATGGCCGCCCCGTAAGACGGTATAAGGCCTTGCTTCGAAGACTTCGCCATCTTGGTTCTCCCATTTTAATTTGCGGTAGATGTCCCCGGTCATGAATTTTGTCTCCAAAAGTTTCCCGCCATGCATCGCCGCAACACGTTGAAGGTCTTCGAGATTAATTTCTTCGTCTTTTTTATCCACGTCAAAGCCATAATCGATAAATCTAGCATTCTCTTCTTTCTTTAAGGAAGCGTAGTCAACGTGTTCTCCATTCGGAAGATTCCCTTGGCAAAGCAAGGGATACGTGTCATCAAATTTGTGCGGAAGTTTCTCATAGGCCTCTCTTGATCCGAAATAGGCAATGAGTTTTGATTCGATATTATGTTTCGCCCAATAAGCCGGGGCCAAATCATCTTTTTTAAGGGGGTCAAGAACAAATTTACGTATCAATCCTGGAGGCAGGATTTTTCCTGCTCGATAGATTTTATGGGCTTTCCCGATTTTCTTAAAATAATCGTGAATCTTATCTCCTTGGAAATGGAAAAGTTTGTCTAATTCTTTGCCGTCATAGAACCAAACCCCATGGAAGTTACGGCCGATGTTGTCTCTTGGTCCGAAAAAAGAAGAGGCGCTTCCGCCCATCAACTGAAATCCAAGGTCTAGAGTCTCGTAACCGGTGATGCGGTTTTCTTCTCCTGACCCAAGATTAAAGACTTTTCTCCAGAAGATTTTGCTTAAATCTTTTCTTTGGTCTTCGATGACAATATTTTTCATCAGCAAGCCCGATTGTTCGGCAGTTGACCATTCCAAAGGTCCATTGAATGTCGTGTGAAACATCAGGCCGTCTTTGTGATTGCAGTCGATCATATCTAGATAAATCATCGCGGTTTGGCGAATGACTACCCAATTCTTGATGTTTGATTCCAAGACGGCAAATTCGCCACGCATCTTATCGATAGAATAGACGTCATATGGGGAGGGCAATAAAGGATCGGAGACCCGTCCAAAAGGATGTTTGTAGTTACGGTCCCCATATAAAGCGACCGAGGTGATATCAACAAATTTAGGCTGTTTGTCGCTAAGTTCCTCGATTGCTTGAATCAAATTAAGAACACCGAGATGATTAACTCTTTTGCTGGCAAGTGGGTCTTTGTCGCTTCCAGAAGGAATTAAGGCAGCAAGATTAAAAACATAATCCATGTCCTTGACTAAGGATCGACAAATGGAAAGGTCTGCCAAATCGCCTTGCAAGATTTCTAATTTATCTAGGTGATTTTTAAATTCTTTTCGCATTTTCGGCGCTTCTTTTTCTTCCAACACCAAAATGCGAATCTTATCGAGCGAATTGAGAGTTAAGAATTGTTTTAACGTTTCTTTACCCATATGCCCGCTGGCGCCGGTTAGAGCAATGTTCATAATCGTTCTTGTCTCCTGATTTAATTTAAAAATGTAGTTTCGGTCTTAAAAGAAAGGATGGCTCTCTTTTTATTCTTCGCTTTCTGCCTCAATCGAAGCGATTTCTTCTCCGTCTTCAATGAGATTCGCCTCTTCTGGCTGGAAGTCAATGGATTGAACTTTATCAAATTTCTTGCCAATTTTGCCGACCGTGATATCGAATTGACTGCTCTTTTTGGTTAATTGCTGAATGGTGTTGTTCAAAGAGCTCCAACGAGGAATGAAGTGTTCGAATTCCTTGCCCAAGGCATTCAGTTGTTCATTGATCTTAGCAATATTCTTGCTCTTCTTGGCGTCGATTTGGATGACACGGAAGGAACCAAGCAAAGGTTGAAGGATGGTCGGAGAAACTAAGACGACATTTTTCTTTTGGGCATATTCCACTAATTCATAGAATTCATTATGGACGTAAGCGAAAACGCCATCGTTAGGGATAAACATCAACGCATTGGAAATGGTTTTCCCTTTGATGATATATTTGCCAGTTTCATCGATGCGTTGCTTGATGGCGCTGCGGAAAGCGGATTTCGCTTTTGCGACTTCCACTTCCGTAAGATGTTTGGTGTCATCAAAAAGATCTTCGTAGCCGGTCAAAGAGAATTTGCTGTCGATGCAGACGATTTGATGATGGGCTTCACCATCCAAGAAAATAACTGCATCAGGTTTCAATTGAGGCTCATCGCCCTTGGCCTCTTGCAAAATAAATTGAGTGTCATAAAGAATCCCTTTGCTTCCTTGGAACATGTTGTCTAAAAGGAGCTCTAGCTGCCATTCACCATATTTGCCACGTTGCTGGTTGTTGGAAAGAATGCCATTAAGGGAAGAAATCTCATTTTGCAGGGAATCGATGTTCTTTTGAGCTTCTTGGACGATGCCAAGCTGTTTTTGAAGGTTTTGCATGGATTCAGAGGTGCCTTTAAAGCCTTCGGATAAGGAACGGTCCACTTTTTCGTTTAATGTCTTGATGGATTGATCCAATTTGTCATTGATGTTCTTGATTTGGTCGTTCATTCCTTTGCTGATTGTGGATTGGAAATCGTTGAGGCGTTTGGTATCTGAATCAGCGGTTTCTTTCATCGATTTTTGAATGGCCAACATTTGATCGCTGGTTCGTTTATTGATATCGTTCAGGCGCTGATTGACGTTTTCATTCAAATTCGCGACTTGATTATTCAGGTGGGTGTTGATCGTGGATTGGAAATCGTTAAGACGCTTGCTATCGGCATCAGATTGTTCCTTCATCGCTTTTGTGATTTCCTTCATCTGTTCAGACATTCTCACATTGATTTGGCTATCGACTTTGCCTGAGATGTTATCCACTGCCGCTTTGATGTCGGCCGCGCTTTGAATTTGCGCTCTTTCTAATTCCCTTGTATCAAAAGACGCGGCACCTGCTGGTTCATTTCTCTTTCTTAAAAGAAGAAACAACAAAACGGTGCTGACCACAAAAGCCAGACCAGCCACAACTAAAGTAATGATCAACAATGTCGTTATCGTATCCATTCAAAAATCCTCCTTGGATTTCTTACTTAAATTTTACTCCTACTGAGAAAAAGGTGGTAATCGGGGGAAGAACTAAGATGATCATTTTACGTGACCTAGTTTTAAAAACGAGATATGATACTAGAGAACAGAGGGAGACACCTGTTATGGAAAAATTCGTGTTATCGTGTGAATCTACGGTCGACTTGCCTTATGACTATGTTATCGGAAGAGGGTTGAAAGTTTTGTTTTATACCTACACGGTCGATGGAAAAATATTTACCGACAACATGTGGAATGAAGAAGGTTCGTTAGAATCCTTCTACCAAAGATTGGAAGAAGGGCACATTCCTACCACTTCTCAAATCAACCAGTTCAATTACGAAGAATATTTCCGTGAGGAACTTAAAAAAGGGCATGATATCCTTCATCTTTGCTTTGGCACAGGCATGACGCAGTCCTACAACCAAGCCGTCAATGCCGTGGAAATCCTCAAAAACGAATTCCCTAAGAGAAAGCTCATCGTCGTTGACACAACCTGCTCTTCTTCAGGGTATGGCATGATCGTCGATGATGCCGCCGATTTGTGGCACGAAGGAAAAACGATGGAAGAAATCGTTGAATACCTCGAAAAAGAGAAATGGAATTATCACCATCAGTTCTACACCACCGATTTAAAATATTTCAAACGAACGGGGCGTGTCTCTGGCCCAGCCGCAACCTTGGGGTCGTTCTTGAAAATTTGTCCGATCATGCATCTTAACCATGCTGGCAAAATCATTGCCTATAGCAAAGTCATGGGCGAGAGGAACGCCATTAAAACAACGGTGGATACGATGGAACGGAATATCCCTGAAGGCAAAGACTATGCTGGCAAATGCTTTATCTCCCATTCTCACACCTTAGATAAAGCCGAAAAAGCCAAAGAAGCCATCGAAGAACGTTTCCCAAATCTCAAAGGAAAGGTCAAAATCTTCGATATCGGCCCCATCATCGCTTGCCATACCGGCCCTGGAACCGTCGCCGTCTTCTTCAAAGGAAAAGAACGAAGCGAAAACTGATTCCCCTAAATCGAACCCGGTTCGCCGGGTTTTTCTTTTTTAAGCGCTTCATTATCTTTGTTTCGCTTTATATGCGAAAATTTTTGTAGCCTCACCCAATAAAATGCACCTTGTTTTTGTGTATAGGGTGAAGCAATGGTAGATCGAAATGGACAATCAGAGACTCAAAGAATTGCTAGCCTTGCTTCAAGAAGGAAAGATGGAGTACTTCGATGAATTTTATGAATCCACTAAACGGGGTGTCTATTCCGCTTCTTATGCGATTGTCCAAGACCATGGTATCGCCGAAGACGTCCTTCAAGAAACTTATCTGCGATTTTTAGAGAAATTACCTTCTTTGCATCAAGATAGATCCATCCTCGCCTATTTGATGAAAACCGCCCAGAATCTAAGCCTTAATATCGTCAAAGAAAGAGCCCGATTTGATAACAACGTCGAAATCACAGCAATGAAATCCTCAGACCCTCCCCCACAAGAGGACTATATCTTCTCGATCATGAAACGGATTCTGAAACCGAAAGAAATCCAAATCGTCATTCTCCATGTGATCGAAGGAATGACACATCAGCAAATCGCAGAAACATTGCACCAACCCCTAGGAACCGTCTTATGGGCTTACAATAACGCCATCAAAAAATTAAGAAAGGAGATCGACAAAGATGAAAATCGAAGAAAAACTGAAAAGCGAAGCTGAATCTTACGAAATCAAAACCACGTCTGAGACGATCCTTTCAAAATACGAAATAAGACAACAAGAGAAGACCGAGGCGAAAACAAAAAAGCGTTTGTGGTGGGTTCCTCTTCTTGGCCTTGCTGGAGCGGGAATGGTTGCCAGCGCAATCATTCTTCCTGTCACCTTAGGAAGGGTCGCTATTAATTCTAAGGATTCCAGCGAAAGCCAAACAAGTGAGCAAGACGTCATCTTGGTAAGACAAACCAAAGCGCTAGGCGATCAATCCTTGCTTTCGCAAGCAGGTTTGCAACTCTTTTACGGGGCTCAATTAGAAATGGGGGACAGCAACGGAGGCAAAAAAACCTTACGGGCCAACGATTCTTCCGTTTCTCCAGAAAACCCTCAACATGAAGAGATCAAACGAAACTACAATTCCATGTTTACGACAATTAATTCCTTCTTCGCCACCGACAATGGTCTTTCCCTCACGTACGCATCCACTTCTTATCTCTATGAGGGAATCACCTATTCCTATGTCATTATCGAAGGCGACAACCGTCTTTATACGGTCAAAGACATTCGCGAAGGATCACCCATCAATCTTGCCCTTTATGAAATAGGAGGCGAGGTCTTTTCAGGAATCGTCTATGTCGATTCCGAAGAAGAGGAACAAGAGATCCGTTGCTGGTTTAGAAATGGCAACAAGGAAATCACGATGTCCCAAGAAAGCGATGAAGACGGGGCTGGGTTATTTTATCGCATCGTCGACACCACTTCCGCCAGCGCCACATCGGTCGAATTCTACAAGATTTCTTTGGAATGGGCCGAAGAGGAGACGGATTCTTCCTTTGATGAATGTTTCTTCTTGCATAGTTCTGGAACTAGAATGGTAAAAGCGGAAACGCAATATAAGAAGAAAAAGAACGAGTATAGCGTCGATTATCTCGACATTGCCTATCATCCTTATTCTTTCTATGAAACGACCTTTACTTTCACCTTGAACGAGGATGGAAGCCTGAATTATCGATTCTCCGATTAATAAGTTTTAAAAAAATCCAATAAAGACCCCCGTTCCCCTGTGTATTGGGTGAAGGGGGTTTTCATTTTATGAAGAAAACATTCAAATTCATTCCTTTGCTCGCCGCCGGAGCTTTGCTTACGGCATGTGATTTAGGAGCCAACACCAAAGATCCGTCATTGAATGCGGCTGATGTTCCCCAAGGAACGGTCGTGAGGACAAGTCTAGCCAAAGAAAAGATGAATGAAGCCGTGACCGCCATGGCTAAAGACGACGCCATCGGCATCTCGATGGACGACGCTTTCTTGCATTATTCCCTGTCGGTCGAAAAAACCATCCCCACCCAAAAAGACAACACCACGTCTATCGCCATCGAAAAACATACCAATATCGACCATGCCGGATTTTCCGTTGGGGTGAGAGGCCTGACTTCGACTTCGCTGGAGGAATTAAATGGATCTGCCACGGCAAAAGCAACGTTTGATATCGGCGGATCTATTTCCATGCCGGATTTCGAAAAGACCTATTCCGCGCCAAAAGGAAGTTATGGTTTTGGGGCCTATTTGCAAGGAAACAAGACCTATTTGGATTTCTCGAACGTCAATTTCCTTTCCATGTTGGAAGAAAAAATGGGTGAGAAAGACGATTATCGCCGCCGTCATGGCCAAAGCGAGACTTCTCTTGCTTTAGACAGCAAAATCGTTTTTGACAATGGTCTTGTCGCAGAGGATCTTCCTTTTACCAGCCAGAAACGTCTCACGCAGTGGACTACTGCCTTATCTGAGAAAATCGAAAGAATCGCATCCAAGGGAGGAAAATTGCAAGCCCTTCAGCACGAGGATGGTTCTTATTCTTATTCGGTAAGCGCCTTATCTTTGAAGCAGGCGGATGAGTTCATGGATGAGTTAGATCTCGATGAAGCCTTTGAATTTGAGACGGAGGAAATGGATGACGAGGAAGAGATTGGGGGATTTCATTTCCAAAGAAGCGTCAATTCGGAATTCAACGTCAACTCCTATGGGATGGCATTCGTTTTTGACGAAGAAGGAATTTCCTCCATTGGCACCTCTATCGATGTGTCCTACCGTTTTGAAGATAAGTTCATCGTTAATGGAGTCACGTATGGCACCAAAGTCGCGATGAATTACACTTTGAACGCGAAAATCAATTTCTTGCTTGGCACGGAAGTAACCATCGAAAATCCTTCGGAGCCCGAGACTTATCGCGAGGTCGTCTTAAATAAAAAACAACTAAAAGATCTGATCGACATCATCGACTAAATGAAAAGGGGCCTCTAAGCAATCATTAGAGGCCCTTTTGTTTGGGTTATCTTTTCCGTCGCTCTATTTCTGGGTGAGCGTCGTAATATTTGGTTTTGTCTTCGTACATTCTCTTGTCGATTTCCCGCATGAATTCATCGGCGCTTTGGACCTTTGGATCGAATTTGGCATAACCAGCGGCGAAGGTAAGTTTATATGGCCGGGTTTCGGTGGCGTTGAAGGCGGCGAACTGTTCCTGAATCTTTGCAATGCATGCTTGGACGTCTTTTTCTTCTTCGCCATTCAACAAGATAATGAATTCATCACCAGCGAAACGAACATAAGTCGTTCTGCTTCCCAATGCCTTTTGCAAAAGGGTTGTCGTATCAACCAAGGCCATATCACCAAAGTCATGCCCGAAATCATCGTTAATCGTCTTGAAGCCATTAATGTCGAGCATGATTCCGTTTAAGGCACCGTTTTTGTTCTTCATCATGTGCTTGATGAGGTAATTCAAATATCTGCGGTTAAAGAGACCCGTCAATTCGTCTTTGTAGAGATCCTCGGTCTGAATTGAAGCCAATAAGCCGGCGTAACCGACGGTGATTCCCGCCCAAATGACGGAAATGCCATAATTGGATGGGATGGATTGAACGATGACGCCGGCAATGACGGGGATCAAATAGAGATAGAACGGATAGAAGCGATTGACTTTGCCTTTAATCAGCGAAAAGAAGTAAAGTCCCATAGTGACAAGCACGTATCCGCCATCTAGAACGGCAAACAACCAATACCCCCATTGACGGGCATAGACATTGTTTTCCAAACTGAAGGCGAAATGGGTGAACGTGTTGATTATGATCAGAATAAGACCGATGGCCCCTGGGGCGAAAACGGCAATAAGAGGGCGTTTCTTCGGGAACCCATAAACGTGGGTGACGAAAACCAGAAAGCAAGCGATGCTAACCGCCAAAGTGGTCATATAGTTGAAAGAGTTCAGAACGATTAAAGCAATATGGATGCTCATCCCTTCTTTCCCGTCGAGATAGAAGGCCAAGGGATCCATAATCAAAGAAACGGCAATGACAAAAAACATCGTCATCAAGATGCGGTTTTCCGGCTTCTTACCGCGGAATCTTTGGAAATTGCCAATCCCGATGATCAGCAAAACCGCAAAAGATAAAATATCTGCAATGTAAGCAGATATTCCATTTAATTGCGTATCCAAAATAATCATCTTAAATTAGGAGCAACATAGTTTGCCTAGAAGATTATAGTTCATTTTTCAAAAGAATGAAATTAGTAGTTCGAGGATTTCTTTTGTGCCAAAAAAGAATTTTTTGAACCTTATCGATTTTCGATTGGCGTATCAACGTTTTGATTGGCATTGTAAAATTGAATCCGTTGACCCCGTGGATGTGTTTTTCCCTGAATACCTTGAAACCTACTCTTGCCCTTATTTGTTCCCGGGAAAAGGTTTTTTCGATATCTACATTTGAATTTGCTATACTACTAATCATGACACCTAAATTTCTATTCTTATTGTCTACCCTGCCACTCATTGCCTCCTGCAACCCGATTCGCGTTGTTGATTCTTCGGAAGAAAGCGGCAACACCTCCTCATTATCGAGCCAAAGCGAAGAAAGTGATGAGTCGTTTTCTTCTTCTAGCCAGGGCGGAGATTCGCCCCAAAAAGAGATGAGCGCGGAATTCCAAACCTTATTTGCCCATGATTCCCACGTATCTTTCAAGATTCAGATCAGCGAGGCGACCGCAAAAGCGATCAACGATCTTCAATCTTCCCGCGATTCGATCTATGTGGATGCCTATTTGCCAGCCAATGTCGCCCTTTCTCTAAACGGAACAGATTATGTCTTGGAAGAGGTTGGCATCCGAATGAAAGGCAACACCTCCCGAGGAACGATTCTTGGCGGCGATGGGAAATTAGAGACAGCACGTCACTATAAATTGAAGTTCAATGAAACTTTCGATGATGCGATTTATGATGAGACGCCCCTTCTTTCTTTTAAGAAAACGTGGGCAAATGACGCCGAAAGAACAGCGAGAAAAGACCGTGAACTTTTCGGAATGAACAAGCTCGATCTCAAAGTCGTTCCTAGAAATAATGACGTCTGCGAATTAAGTGAAGTCTATGCTTATGATGCTTTCCGCAGCAAAGGCCTCCTCGCCCCTTATGCGAACCTTGGCTCCGTCGAAATGCAAATCGAAGGCCATAGCGAAAGTCTTACTTCCACTTACGAGCTTATTGAGTCGATCGACAAAAGTTTTTTAAAGAAACGTTTCAGCAAAGCGGACGCCAAAGGCGACCTATATAAATGCGTGTATAACGCGATGGGCAAAGCAGACCTTTCCCGCAGCGGGGCCGTCAGCAAAGAAAAAGACAGCAATGATTACACCATTGGAACGCGAGTTGCCAAAGGAAAAATCGGCGTGGAAGATAATTTTCATTCTTATGCTCCGGTCTACCAATTGAAAACCAACGATGGTTTGGGAGAAGAGAGCGATTTCTCTCGGATGGCGGACTATCTCAACGCCGTCTACAACGTCACCTATCGCTCGGCTCCATTGTCCTTCTTAGAAAACGTCTTAGACGTGGATTCGTTTTTGAGGTTTTCCGCTGTTAGTTGGGCGTTAGGGAATTTCGATGATCAAAGATACAACTACAACAACTACTATCTTTATTTCGTCCCTTCCAGCGGAAAGGCCATTTATATCCCTTATGACTTTGACTGGTGCTTAGGGAACGATGAAGGAAGAAACTTATCAAAAGTCGCCCCATTTGATGCCTATACGATCGACGGTGGCGAGGAGGCTTCCATCTTCTATGCGACTTTCTTGAAAACGAGTAAGAGTGGCAGCAGCATCGCTTACGATAGGAGTGAGTTGCAAGACACATACCTCTCTTATTGCCAGGATACGAGAGACATCCTGAATTATGACAACTTTAAAGCCCTAAGCGATGCTTCCCCTTATGATACCGGCGTGGAAAGCTCTATTGTTTCATCCTACATGAGTACAAAATTAACTCATTTAGCATAAAGAGAAGCCCCTCCCTCACGGAGAGGCTTCCTTTTATTAGGGATGAGAGTTGTCAACAGGGATCTATTTGGAATAAAAGGGTGGCTTTTTGAAATTTTTCCTATTTCTTTATATGATTTCTTTAAGTTGGAGGTGTTCCTATGTCAAAAAGAAACAAAGTATTGAGTCTTATTTCTCTTATTTCTAACGCTTTGATTATTCTTTTCGTGTTTGGAGCGTTTGTTTGGAGTTTTTTCCAAAAGGCGGAAGGAGAATTGCTTTCTAAGGGGATTACCTCTTTGAAATACTACACGGTCCTTTCCAATTTGCTTCTAGGCGTTTCTGCCATCCCGATGTTGGTCTTCGGGATTCAAAAGGCGAAAAAAGGCGAAATTAAAACGCCTCTTTGGGCCATCGTTTTGAAATTCGCCGCCGTCGTTGCAACGACAATCACTTTTTTAACCGTCGTCGTTGTCTTCATCCCTCTTGCCATTAAAGAAGGCCACAGCTGGCTTTCATTATTCAGCGAAACCAATCTATTCAATCATTTAATCACCCCTCTTATCGGACTGTTGGGTTTCTGCCTTTGCGAAATTTCCCCAAAACTGAAATTCCGTCACACTCCTTGGGGTATCGTCAGTGTCATTCTTTATGAGATCTTCTATACCTTCAATTATTATTTCCATTGGGTTGATTCGGGGGGAGATAATCCAGATTATCTCTATGATTGGTATGGTTTTACCAACGGAGGCAAAAATCCCGTATGGCTGGTGATTATCATCGGCGTGGTCGCGGCATATCTTATCACGTTGCTCGTCTATCTCTTTAATGTTGTTTTCCAACATGTTTTCCATGATTCTCCAAATCTTGTTGAGGCGGAAAAAGACGATCGTTACCGTTCCCAAGAAGAAACTTCTTCTAACAAATCAGAAGTTTTTGATGAAACGTCGGAGTCGGGCGAAGAAGAAGAGATCGCAGAAAATGAAGAGAGCGAGGACGAAGAACGAGAAGAAAAGAATGAGGAGGAAGAAAAATCTGACAAAAAAGAATCTTCTCCCAATCCTAATGTCGCCCGTTATAATGGCGGAGCGAGAACTTATCACATCTCCAAAGCAAGCTCTGGCAATGGGTGGCAAGTCCGTTTAGCTAACGGAAAGAAAGCAATCAAGATTTTCAAAACCCAAAAAGAAGCCATCGATTATGCCAAAGGACTATCAAAATCACAAGGTGGTTCCATCCGCATCCACTCGATGAAAGGCAAATTAAGAAAATAAAACAATAAGGGCCCTCCGACGAGGGCCCTTATCTTTTGCTTTTGACTAAGCGTTCTTTTCGCTGGCCTTTCTCTTGATGAAGAGAATCAAGGCGATGATTTCATGGATGACCAATGGGCTGATGCCTAAGCCAAAGACCCATAAGAAATCCCAACCAACCAGCGGAACGACGCGGAAGACACTGTTGACGCCTGGGGTGAAGATGACAAAGAATTGCAAAGCCAAGCCAAGGAGGAAGGAGACCCAAAGAAGAAGATTGCGGTCTCTGAAAATATGGATAAAGCTCTTGCGAATATTGGTCATTCCTAACATATGGAAGAGCTCAGACATCGCCAAGACACAGAAAGCCATGGCTTGAGCTTCGGCAAGAACCGAAGGGTCCGCGCTTTCAAAGAAAGAACGGAGAGTCGCAAAATCCAAAGTGAAGCCGATTTGCATCCAAGCTTCAGAAAGGAAGGCAACCAAGGTAATCAAGCCAACCCAAACGCCATAGCCGAAAGTAATGGCATATCCCCCGTGGGAGAAAAGGGATTCTTTTGCGTCGCGCGGCTTGTCATTCATGATATCGTCTGGTTTTTTATCGGCGCCTAGGGCGACGGCAGGAAGGGAGTCTGTAATCAAATTAACCCAAAGCAAGTGAATGGCGATAAGAGGGCTAGGAAGGCCCAGGCAGGCAGCCAAGAACATCGCCACGACTTCGCCGATATTCGAAGAAAGCAAGAAGAGAATCGTTTTCTTGATGTTGGCATAAATGCCACGCCCTTCTTCCACCGCTTTTTCAATGGAAGCAAAATTATCGTCCGTAAGAACCATGTCTGCCGCTCCTTTGGCGACATCGGTTCCGGTGATGCCCATGGCAATGCCAATATCGGCTGCTTTTAACGATGGAGCGTCATTTACGCCATCTCCCGTCATCGCGGCAATTGCCCCATTGGCTTTGATGGCTTTGACGATGGAAACTTTGTTTTCTGGAGAAACACGGGCAAAAACACGAACCGTTTTGACTTTCTCTTGTAACTCTTCAGGACTGCAGGCGTCAATTTGATCACCAGACATCGTTTGAGAAATATCCTCCGCGATTCCGAGTTCTTTGGCAATGGCAAAGGCGGTGTCTTTATGATCGCCCGTAATCATAATCGTGGTAATGCCAGCCTTCTTTAAGGTGGCAACTGCCGGCTTAGCCGCCTCTCTTGGCGGGTCAACCATGCCAACCAAGCCGACGAAAATGAGATTTTTCTCTTCGATTTCCTCTTGGAAGGAAATGGCTAAAGCCAAAACACGGAGGGCATCTCCCGACATGGAGGAAGCGGCCTTTTCGATGTTTTCTTTGTCTTGCTCGGTAATCGGACGCGCCTTTCCTTGAATTAAGATTTGCGTGGCGTTCTTCAAGATCTGATCCATCGCGCCTTTGGTATAGACGATCTTTTTATCGCCATCCTGGTGCTGAGTGGACATCATTTTGCGCACGGAATCAAAGGGGAATTCATTAATCCTTGGCGTCTCTTTTTCCAAATCGGCTTTATGCATGCCAAAACCGTTGGCAAACTCGACTAAAGCAACTTCGGTAGGATCGCCATAGGTGCCCCCATCTACTTTGGCATCGGAGCAAAGAGACATGCCTTTGGCCAGCAAACCTAGCTTTTCGGCGTTAAATTCTTCTTTCAAAAAGAGAGTCTCATCTTGATAGGCGCGAACCACCGTCATCTTGTTTTGCGTCAGGGTACCCGTTTTATCGGAGCAAATCACGGAGACGGCGCCTAGTGTTTCCACGGAAGCCAAACGTCTAACGATGGTATTGACTTTGACCATTTTGGTCATCCCCATGGCCAAAACGATAGTAACGACAGCTGTTAAACCTTCTGGGATTGCGGCGACAGCTAAGGCCACCGAATCAAGCAAAGCATTGCTCCATTCGGTAGCTAAATTATTGTTAATTAAAGCCCAAAGGATCTTGACGCCAAGCATCAAAACGACAATCACGACCGTTAAAATACCTAAAAATTTCGAAAGGCCTGCCAATTTCTTCTGAAGCGGGGTCTGTTCTTCCCCTTCGCCAGAAAGCATGGAAGCAATTTTCCCGATCTCAGTGTTCATTCCGGTAGCCACAACCACGCCTTCTCCGCGGCCATAGACAATCGGGGTGGACATGAAAACTTCGTTGATGCGATCGCCAACTCCGCTTTCGTCGGACAAAACGATTTCGGGGTCCTTTTCGGCGGGGACGGATTCGCCAGTCAAGGAAGCTTCGTCTGCTTTTAGGGAAAATGATTTAATTAAACGCAAATCCGCAGGGACCGTGCGTCCTTCTTCTAAAATAACAATATCTCCGGTCACCAATTCTTCGGCTGGGATTTCGATGGTTTTCCCCTCCCTTCTGACCGTTGCCGTCGGGGCGGACATTTTCTTTAAGGCTTCCAAAGCCTTTTCAGCCTTCATTTCCTGTACGGTGCCGATAATCGCATTAATCAAGACGACGCCAAAGATGATAAAAACATCGGCTAATCCTTCAGCGCCTTCTTTCTCCCAATTCAAGATGGCCAAGACCAAAGAAATTATCGCGGCGATGGCTAAAATTAAAGTCATTGGATCAGCGATGTTGCCCCAGAAAATCTTGTACCAGGGGTCAGATTTTTTCTCTTGTAGTTTATTGGGCCCTTCCTTGGCTTGTTTCGTTTTTACCTCTTCTGCTGACAAACCACGTTCTGGGTCAACAGAAAAAGAAGCCAAAACTTCTTTTGCGCTTTTGTTTTCAAACATGTTTTTCCTCCTTATCGAATTCCTTCGGTAAGGTCTTGCGAGGCAATGTGCCGCTTAGCTCCGGCCGCAGAACGACGTGTTGACGAAGCCTAAGCTTAACGCTACTCTCCTTAACGGGGTTTATTTTAGCATCTGAGAGCGTGAAAGAAACATATTTTCTACATTCGTGCTATAGTTAATTCGCCGAGAATCAAAACGGCTATGACTCCGCACCACAAGGAGAAAATGCAACGCGGGGTCGAAAGCATGTCACTGATTTATGCAAATCTCTGAAAAAGTTACTGCGCTCATCAATGAGCAAATCAACGCTGAGCTTGCCAGCGCCTATCTTTATCAAGGCATCGCCGAATATTATGCCTTCGCTGGATATGTCGGTTTCGCCAAATGGTTTAAAGCCCAAGCCAAAGAAGAGGTTGAACACGCCGAAAAATTCATCGATTATCTTGAAGAACAAGGCAAGAAAGTCTTGCTTTCCGATATCAAGGCGCCTTCGAATGAAGAATATCGCGATTTAAGAGAGCCTCTTGAAATTCAATTGACTCACGAAGAGCATGTCACCGCCTTAATTTATGGCATTGTGGCACAAGCCAAAGAAGAACGTGACTATGGCACGGAAAGATTCTTGGATTGGTACGTCAAAGAACAGGTCGAAGAAGAAGCCAACGCCAGAGCCCTTCTTGGCGAATACGACCTCGCCAAAGAACATGGCGAAGTCCTTCATCTTGATTCCAAACTTGGCAAGAGAGAATAGTCTCTTATTGAATTAGGAGCCGCATCAAAAGATGCGGTTTTTCTTTTGCCGTGGCTTTTAAAGGAGAGTCTCTCGTGTCGAAAGGAGCCATGATTCTCTTTCCCCGAACGAGGGACTCATCTCTTGTTATCTTCTTTGAGGTTTAATTCTTTTGCCAAAAGAAGGGAATAGGCCTTTTTGTAGGCTTCATATTTAGGGTGTTTTTGTTTGATCCTAGTAACGTCGAGATTGTGACGCAGATCTTCGATCTTAACTTTTCTTGCAATATCATCGTCTGCAATAAGACGAATATATTCTTCATAGCTCATTGTGTTGTCGTGAGTAAGGAGATGTAACGCCTTTGTTTCTGCTTCATTGAGGCCCACTTCTTTCGCCACCCCTTCTATAGAATAGTCTTCGCAATCTTCAACAACATCGTGAAGCAAAGCGACAAGACAGGTGGATTCCTCTTGCATCTGCTCAGCCAAATGAATCGGGTGAAAGACATAAGGATAGCCTCCTTTGTCGACTTGTCCTTGATGGGCCTCTAAACAAAGGAACATCGCTTTTTTCGTTCGTTCTGTATAAATCATCTGATTCCCCCTAAAAGACTATTTTTCGATACTCAATCCCATGATTGTCACAAAAAGTCAGCAAGGGATTGTTGTCAATGCCATTTTGGAAGAAAGATTCTTTTAAGGCGAACAAAGGTTCTTCTCCTTCCAAATTCGAAAACAATTTTTTGGCTTCATTTGGCGAAAATACGTAATAGTATTCCACTTCTCTGTCTCCGAATATTTCTTTGGCTACTTGAGTGAAGTCTTGACCTTCCAATACCAAAGAACCATCGGAACCCAATGAGGCAGTCAAACGAAACGAGCTTCCGTCTTCCTGTTTTTCGTCATACATATTTAATACGGTGATCATTTTTCTCTCCCTCCGGCATTAAATATAGGAAAAAAGAGAAGGCGATATGTCGAATCGGATTCGACATCGTCATGTAGATCATTCAGAAAAGAGAGGTTTTAGTCCTTGCTCAATCAGAAGTTGGTCGACTTTGAGAGGGTCATAGATTTTATTTTCTACGCAATAACGGATGACGATATCAAAGGGATCACGATTCAGAATGTATCCCGCTGCCTTAATCAGGTGTTTGCATTCGTGGTAATCCAGATTAAGCGCGATGACTAAACGGCACGTCATCCGTTTCGTCGGCCTTTGGGCTTGATTAGAAATGATTTTGGACCACGTTTTGCGATCAATTCCTGCTTTTTTATAAACCTCAGGATCAGAAAGACCCCGTTCATCGATCAATTGGAAAAGATAAGAATGAAACTCTTCCCGGTTCGGCTTCCTTGCGATATAGTCCTTTAGCCCTTCCTTCATTCTTTTCTCCTTAGCTGATATCTCTCTAATTCATTTCGAATTCATTGTCACTTGGGATTATAGTATTTCTACACCGCAATTTCCGTATTGTTTCTAAACATTTTTTTCTTCTGCTGAAGATTCCATTGATCTTATGAATTTGGTGCGTTTTCTGACTCAAAGGAAGGAAAGCGATTATAATCACAATGGAGGGAGGATTTAACGATGGATTATCAAGTCAACCCGTTTACTCGTTTCGACCAAGATTGGGGTTTGGTAACCGCAGGGACAAAAGAAAAATTCAACTCCATGACGATCTCTTGGGGCGGAATGGGCACTCTTTGGGGCAAGCCAGTGATCACCATCTACATCAAGCCAAGCCGTTATACGATGAAATTCTTAACCAAGGAAAATCGATTCACGGTATCCTTCTTCCCTAAAGAACTCAAAAGAAAAATCCATTCTGTGATGGGAGGTCAATCAGGACGGGATTTAGATAAAGTCAAAGCTAGCGGAATCACTCCGCGTTTCACCCCGGAAGGCATCACCTTTGAAGAAGCCGAAGAAACCTTCTATTGTCAAAAGATCTATGTCCAGAAATTAGACGAGAAAGCAATTCCAGAAGAGGTCATGAAGCGTTTCTATCCCGATAAGGATCCCCACTACCTCTTTATCGGCGAACTTCTCAAGCACGAGACAAAATGATGAAAGAGATCAACACATTCAAAGAGTTTGAAGAAGAACTTCATCAGCCCACGACGATCGCGGATTTCTTTGCCTCTTGGTGCGGCCAATGCAAAGGAGTTGATTCTTTGCTTGGCAAATTAGAAGAGGAGCATCCTGAAGCTCATATCATCAAAATCAATATCGAGAAAAGAGATGGGCTGAAGTTGGCAGCCCGTTATGAGGCGATGAGTCTGCCTGCCTTGATTCGATTTGAAGGAAACGAGCCCAAAGAAAAGCGATTTGGTTCTCTAAGTTATGACGAATTGTTGCAATTGTTGAAATAAAAAATCGAGGATCTTCCTCGATTTTGTTTTAGCCATGGTGATCCAACACCATTTCTTTGGCATATTCGATTTGTTTTTCTGTCACCTTGCCACCAGAAATCAAATAGGCGATTTGGCGGATTTTCTCTTCTAAGGACAATTCAATGACATGGGAATAAGTCCTGCCGCCTTTGACTTCTTTGGAAATCAAGACATGGTGGTCGGATAAGGCTGCCACTTGAGGCATATGGGTAATGGAAATCACTTGGGTGGAAAGGGAAATATCATGGATTTTCTTAGCCACTGCCTGGGCAGATTCTCCAGAAAGACCCGTGTCGATCTCATCGAAAATCACCGTTGGGATCTTATTCGCTTTGATAAATAACGCTTTAAAGGCCAGCATGATACGAGAAGCCTCACCGCCAGAGATGACTTTGGAAAGGGGCTTTAATCCTTCGCCAAGGTTGGTCTCGATCAAGAAATCCACTTCATCGATGCCATTTTCTTTTAAGGCGGATTCCTCTTGCTTTGGGGTGGAGAAGACAATTTCAAATTTGGCTTTGAGGAGAAGTTCTTCTAAAGAACGTTCCAATTCTTTTTCAATGGATTTGGCAGTTCGCTTACGAAGCAAAGTGAGTTCCTCGGCTTTTTGATAAACCTTTTGGAATGCTTCTTCGGAAGCGCGTTTCTTTTCCTCGATGCTTTCTTGGAAATTGGAGTTGTCCCCTATCATCTCTTCTAATTCATCGCGATAGGCGATTAATTGAGGGATGTCCTTCTTGTATTTACGGATTAGCCCTTTAAGGTCGGAATCTCGTTGCTCTAATTCATTGAGACGATTCGGATCATAATCGAGATTTCTGAATTCTTGTTTTAAGGTGGCTAGCAAATCATCGATTTCATAATAACGGTCGTCAAGTTTGTCATGAATCTCCTGATATTGTTTTTGATAAGAAGAAAGTTTTTCCAGATTTTGATTGAGTTGATAAAACTGATCCATGAAATCGCCATGGATGATTTCGTCCGCTTCTTGGGATAAGGAATAAATCTTGTCGTAATTCTTAAGCAATGAAATCTCAGATTCAATCTCTTCCTCTTCCCCTTCTTGAAGTTCCGCGGCTTTTAATTCTTTGTATTGATATTCATAGAAGTCTCTGGCTTCATCTAGTTTTGCTTTGCGTTCCAGGAGATCTTGATATTCGGCTTTCTTTGTTTTGTAGTCGCTTAAAAGGGAACCATATTCCGCTTTGAATTTGTTGCTCATCTCATAAGAAAAACCATCGATGATTTCGAGATAATTCTCAGGATTCAGGATCTTAGCAAAATCAAATTGGCTGTGAATATCGGCCAAATATTTCGAAATCTGATTTAAATCAGAGAGCGAAATTGTCACGCCGTTCACTTTAATGACATTCTTCGATTTGCCGATGGTTCTTTCGATAACAATCTCCCCTTCCATCCAAGGGACGTTGATTCTTGTTAGATAAGCCTCTACTTCAGGGCGGTGGGTTTCAAAATATCCTTTCACGGTGGCTTTATCTTCGCCGGAACGGATCAGTTCTGAAGAGGCTCTAGAGGCAAGCAACAGCGACAGAGAATCGATCATCAACGATTTTCCCGCGCCCGTTTCTCCGGTTAAGACGGTAAAGCCGGTTTGAAAAGAGACGTCAATATTCTCAAAGATGGCAAGATTGTTGATGATCAGTCGTTTTAACATCCAAATTATTATAAACGGTTTGCTTGTCAAATAGGTAATCACAAGCAAAGAAAAAAAGCCATCGTCATCGACGAAGGCTTCTAAAATCATTGGCTTAATGTTTTCCGTAGGATTCAGCGACCAATCCGAAGATACCGCCTAAGAAATAGAAGAGATCTCCAGAGACGGCACCCATCACGAGGCAAAGAATGTGAGGGGCAATGTTGACTTGATTGTTGCCGATGGCTCTTCTTGCTCTGGTTCCTAAAACGATAACCAAGATATAGATCACTAGGAAGACGATGCTAATCACCAACAAAGCCGTCGGGGAATAAGGCAATTCTTCTTGCGCTTGGACGACCCCGCCAACCAGCAAGCCTGAGAGAACGACGCTAACGCCGAGTAAAATCAAGGCGATCCAAGAGAAGATCAACCCAATCGTATACATAATTCTTGCTGCCGTTTTCATTAAAATTCCTCCATGCAACTATTACCTAAAGTTTAGGGAATTGATTCCGCAATTTCAATGAAGGAAAAGAAAAAACAGCTTCCCCCTCACTAACGGAAAAAATCAAAAAAGAGAAAGCTGGGAGGCGAGATAAGATTCTTGACTGGCTTTCCGTAAAAGGTCCCCTTCTTCTAAATGCCCGATGAGCATTGGGGAATAGGGATCATGAAGACGATAGTTGCTTATCGCTTTGTCATGGTCATAGGTGACATAGCAATAAAGACAACGATGGAGACAAGATTGATAAGCTCCAATATCGTTGCTTAGCAAACAGGCACATCCTTCTCGCGGAGGAACATATCCTTTTGGCGTTTCAAGGCGGACGTGTAATTGTTTTTCGAAAAACTCTTTCGTCAGACATCCTCCCATCTGGATTCCATATTTTTCTAAAAAACGATCTTCGTGACATCCATTTAAAACGATGTTGTGTTTAGAAGATATCGCAAAGAAGGCCTTAGCGATTTCTTCTTGTTCTTCTCGTGTGACTTTTCTAGCCCCAGGCAGATTCTTTTTTGTCTTTTGATAAAGATCGAGGAAAGAAAAAACACAAAGGTGGGTGTAGCCTTCTAGCAAAGAACACATCTTTTCGAACGCCCGAATATGATAAGAGACCGTGTATTTGCCATGAATAAGGATCGGGTCATAACGCCATCCGATGTGGTCGCTGCCGATCTTGTCCGAAAGTTTTTTGAAAGATTCGATGACCTGTCGTTTATCCGGCACGCCCGCTTCTAAATCTTTCCCATAGGGAGTGATAGAAACATACCACCATTGACGGAATTGTTTTAATTCGTCGAGGCGAGACAACATCGGCGCTGGATTTTTGGTACAAAAAGATAGAATATCCACCACTTCAGGATCGAGACGATATTCCGTCACGAGTTTGGGATAAAATGGGTTTCGGACTTGAACAAATCCTTCTTTGATCCTTCGATAAAACCAATCGCTGTAGAATGCGGGAATATCCGTTCTTTGGCCGACATTAATAATCATATGATTATTATAATCTATATTCGTCAACCTTTCTTCTTAGAAGTCTTAGCGGAGTCGTGTTTTCTTTTTTGCCTTTTCTTTATACAATTTTCTTAGGAAGAGAAACGATGAATGCGAAAACGCAAACTGCTATTTTGGCAATCACCATGATGCTAATAGGCATCGCCTTGGCAATCGGAGGGACAGGTTTTCTCACCAACGCCTTTGAAGTCATTGTCACCATTATCGGGGTATTTTTGATTGCCTTTGGCATCGTCTGTTTTGTCTCTCACGTCTTCCCGATGGGGGCTATCTGTCTGGCCGTTGGGTTATTGATTGTCATTTTCGCCTGGACTTTGGTTTGGATCGCTTTCCTTGCCTTGGGGGTCTCTTTACTCACCCTAGGAATTCTTGGATTAATCCGCCACGCTGGCTGGATTCTCGTTAACATCATTGGTTTAGTCATTGGGGTTGCCATCGTCTTCTTATCCTTTGGGATTCATTTCGCTTGGGCGAAAAGTGTGATGCAAATTCTTTCTATCCTTTGTGGCGTCGCTTTATTTGTCGACGGCGTGTTGTTGCTTGCAAAACATGGCTAATTCCAAAACAAAAAGCCCCGAAGGGCTCTCTGATTGGCTTGTTTATTGAATCGATATGACTTCGTAACCGGCGTTTTTCACCGCTTCTTTCAAGACCTCATCACTTACGGACGCCTCTGTTTCAACAAGGGCGTTTTTCTTTTCTAAAGAGACCTCTAAAACCGTGACTCCTTCAACTCCTTTAAGAGCGTTGGTGACGTGCATCTTGCAATGCTCACACATCATTCCTTCGATACGTAGTTCCTTTTTCATCGTGTTTCCTCCTTTATTTATTTTAGCGATGGATTGAGATTCTTTTTCTGGAAGTGGGCAAGTTCCTAAGGCGAACAAAGCTTCCTCTGACATTTTCGTTTTCTTATGACGTTTGGCTCGGTTGCTATCATAAAGCGGGAAGAGATTGATTCGTAACGCATTTAAGCATACCGTGACGGAAGATAACGCCATGGCGGCAGCCCCATACCACGGTTTTAGTTGCAATAACCCCACTCCGGTGAGAGCCCCGGCGGCGATGGGGATCATGACGAGGTTATAAAAGAAAGCCCAAAACAAATTTTCTTTGATGTTCGTCAAAGTGTGGCGAGATAGTCGAATGGCGGCAGCGGCATCTTTCAATGAGGACTTCATCAAAACGATGTCGGCAGAGTCGATGGCCACATCTGCTCCTGCCCCAATCGCGATGCCAATATCTGCTTGGGTGAGGGCGGGGGCGTCGTTGATGCCATCGCCAATCATAGCGACTTTCCCATATTTTTGGAGTTCCCGAATCACGGTCAGTTTGCCATCCGGAAGAACGTCCGAAACAAAATGGGAAAGACGAAGATCAGAGGCGATAGCTTTGGCGGTTTTTGCATTATCTCCAGTCAACATAATCGGGACAATGTTCATTTTTTGGAATTCTTCGATGGCTTCACGACTATCTTCTTTCATCGCATCGGCCACGGCGATGATACCTAAAGGCCTGCCATCATAAGCGAAAAACAAAGGAGTCTTCCCTTTCGTGGAATAGGATGACGCGATCGCCTCTAACTTCTTGTCCAAAATCCCTTTTTCCCGGAATAACGCCATATTCCCTGCGAGGACTTCTTTGCCTTCCAACATAGCCTTGG
>Ga0256404_1002933_pt1 | contig 36188 bp, 32 predicted proteins | sample RumenRJG_01DNA_FD_185990 | JGI IMG/M metagenome (GOLD analysis project Ga0256404, IMG submission 185990) | Bovine rumen microbial communities from Lethbridge, Alberta, Canada - RJG_01 | ecosystem: Host-associated > Mammals > Digestive system > Stomach > Rumen | place: Canada: Alberta | collected... | reverse complement strand
AATTCTGGAGGGCGGCCATCTCGACTACCCGATCACGGTGAAGGGACGGGACGAGCTCGCGCTGCTGGCCCAGAATCTGGACAACATGCGCCGCACCTTCCGCGAGCAGTCGGTCCGGGAGGAGGAACTGCAGCGGAAGAACCAGACGATGGTGACGGAGATGTCCCATGATCTCCGCACGCCGCTGACATCGATCCTTCTGTATACCGAGATCCTGAAAAACGGCCGGTTCTCCGACCGGCCGGAGGCGGAGGATCTGCTGAACCGGATCGAAGAGAAAGTGTACCGGATGAAGGATCTGGCCGAGACGCTGCTGAACTACTCCATCCACCCGGATTCGGAGCGCCGTATCGAGCCGAAGAAGGAAGATTTTGCGGATACATTTTATGAAATGCAGTCCGAGACCGCTTCCTATCTGGCGAGACAGGGAATCCGGACGCAGACGGAGATGGAGTGGCGGCATCTGGCGGTGGCGGTTCAACCGGATTATCCGGCCCGGATCTTCGAGAATCTGGTATCGAACCTGGTCAAGTACGCGGACCGGTCCGTGCCGGCGGAGATCCGGACGGTCTATCCGGAAGGGTTCTGCGGTTTCATCTTCCGGAACCGGACGGCGGAGAAGCCTTCCTCGCCGGAGAGCACCGGCGTCGGACTGGACAGTGTCCGCAGCATGATGAACGCGATGGGCGGCCGGTGCCGGGCGGTGCGGGACGGTGATTTCTTCGAGACGGAAATTCTGTTCGCGCGGTGGCAGGACCGGGAGGAGGAGCCGCCGGCCGAGACGGACGGAGCCTGTGATCCGGTGAACGGGGAGATCCGCGGGGAAGCGGCGGGCGGCCGGGACGGGTGATGACGGGCTTTACAGGACGGAGGGAATCTGTCAGAGGCGTCTGCCCTGTCCGAGGTTGACAAAACCAGCGGGATGGTGTAATTTAATTACAGTTAAACGAGACTAATTAAAGGCGCCGGGAAGCGGACAGGACGCCCCGGCGGAACACACAGGCGCGGCGGAGCAGTCCGCCGGATATGCGGGAGGTGCCTTATGAATCTGATTTCCGTGGTGATTCTGCTGCTGATCGCAGCGGCCTTCGTCCTTTCCCTCCGCTATGTCAGAAGACACGGGAGCTGCGGAGGCTGTGAGGGATGCGGGGGCGGCTGCTCCGGGAACTGCTCGTCCTGCAGGACGCATGAGGCGGAGACGAAACGGGGCGAGCTGACCGAGACCTATAAGCGGTACGCGAGAAAGTACGGGAAGCCGGTTGACTGAACCGGCTTCTTTTTTTTATCGCAATTTTCCTGTTTATACACAGTCTGTACACGCGGACAGACCATACTTATGACAGATCATATGCCCGGCGGAGGCGCGGACATGGTATACTGTTTTTATCTGCAGGCTTGTCCGGACGGACAGTAAAGGGGAGAAGAAGCCAATGAAAAAACTGTTTCGATCGAAAGCGACGCTGATCGTCACCTATATTGTGATGCTCGCGGTCTGTGTCTATCTCAACGTGACGGCCGGCCGGCTGGACCGGTCCAACATCATCGTGAGCGGGGCGATGTTTCTCATCGTTCTGATTCTCTTCCTCTATGCCTTCGGACGCTTCCGCGCCGTCGACGGCATGATGCGGGATCTTCAGAACGCCGCGGAGACGATCCGGTCGGATTACAGCCAGAAGCATGAATACCTCTGGGAATCCTACCGGAACCGGGAAACGCTGTTCTCCGATCCGGTTCTCCGGGCGCAGTATGAGAATTTCACGGCGGAGATCGCCCGGACGGATCAGCTTTCGGACGGCGTCTACAAGTGCGACATCGAAGACTACATCAACCATGATCTGCTGGACGAGACGGTCAACCGGAACGTGCTGAATCTGGTATCCGGGACCATGACGGGACTGGGCATTCTCGGGACCTTCATCGGGCTCTCCATCGGTCTTCAGCAGTTCAACACCGGCACGGCCAGCGAGATCACCGAGAGCATCGCACCGCTGATTCAGGGGATCAAGGTGGCCTTCCACACTTCGATCTACGGCATGGTGTTCTCTCTGGTGTTCAGCTTCGTCTACAAGAACAAGCTGGACGACGCCGACCGGGTGCTCGATGATTTCCTTGACGCGTACGATTCCTATGTCCTTCCGGATTCGAAGAACGAGAATCTGAGCCAGATGCTGACCTACCAGAAGAAGCAGGCGGAAGGAATGAAGGAGCTGGCGGATTCGCTCGGCCGGCAGTTCGGATCCACGCTGACGGAGATCATGAACAGCCAGATGGACCGGATGAACGGGACGGTGAAGGACTTCGCCGAAGTGGCCAGCCGGAGCCAGGTGGAGGGCATGCAGACCATCGTCGACCGCTTTGTCGGTCAGATGGACCAGGCGCTGGACGGCCGGCTGACGGCGCTGTCCGGCACGCTCGACGAAATTCTCGGCTGGGAGAAGGAAAACCGGGACTTTATGACCCGGACATTGAAGGAGATCGGCGGCCTTGGCACGGATCTTACCCAGATCGGTCTTGTCTCGAAGGCCGCGGTGGAGAGCATGGCATCCTATATGCAGAAGCTGGGTGAGATGCAGGCCGGCATCAATCAGGATCTCGGCCGTCTCACGGACGAGCGGCAGCGGAATGCGGAGGTCCTCGAACAGCAGCAGCATTACATTGAGGAGCTCGTGTCGTATGAGCGGCAGCTGAGCACGTCCTCGGAGCAGTTCAGCCGGAAGATGGCGGAGCAGCTGGCCTTCCTTCAGAGAATGGAGAGCAAGATCGCGGACAACGCGCGTCAGAATATCGCCGATGTGACCGCGGCGGCGCAGGAGGCGACACGGCAGCTTTCCGTTTCCTCGACGGAGGCGGGCGACGCGCTGAAACAGTCCGCTCAGTACGCGGCGGATACGGTCGCTCAGACAGCTCAGGCGCAGATGGAGCAGGTGATGAAGGGCTCCGGCGACGCGGCGGCCGGTATGAAGCAGTCGGCTGATGAACTCGCCGAAGCGTCTGAGAAGCTGAGCGGGCAGCTGGCCGCTTCGCTGAAGAAGACCTACGATACGGTTGACCGGATGCAGAAGGAGCTGGAGTCGCTGATCTACGCGATGGATGTGCTGCGGCGCAACTCGTCGGTGATGAAGCAGCTGCAGTGACCGGACGGCCCGGCGCGGGCGGCGGCATGACAAGGGTGAAACGGAGGAACGGATGGCGGGACGGAGAAAAAGACGCAGGGACGACGAGCCTTCGTACTGGCTGTCGTATTCCGATATGATGGCGGGCCTTCTGCTGATGTTCGTGATTATCATTTCCTTCACGATGATGCAGGCGAAGACCAAGTTCGAGGCGGACGAGAAGGAACTGAAGGCCCAGCAGGAGACGCTGGCAAGGCAGCAGGCGCAGCTGGAGGATCAGAATACGACGATGAGCGAGCAGTCCACGACGCTCACCGAGCAGGAGAGCCAGCTGGCGGCGCAGAAAGCGGCGCTGGAGAAGCAGAGGGAGGAACTGGCTGCCCAGCAGAAGAAGCTGAAGGAGCAGCAGGACCAGCTCGCGGCGGCGCAGGCGACGATGGATTCGCAGGAGTCGGCCCTCTCGGACGCGGAGACTACGCTCACGCAGCAGTCGTCGGAACTGACGGAGAAGGAAAAGGAGCTGGCGGAAGCGCAGGCGGCACTGAAGAAGCAGCAGACGACACTGGAGAACCAGCAGAAGAAGCTGGCCGGCGCGGAATCAAAGATCAGCTCTCAGCAGCAGCAGATGGAAGATCTGGTCGGCGTCCGGAAGGAGCTGATCGAGCAGCTGAAGAAGGCGTTCGAGGGAACCGCCAACGTCACGGTGGATTCCGACGGCTCGATCGTGTTCGAGTCCAGCGTGCTGTTTGACTTCAACGACGCGAAGCTGAGCGATGACGGCAAGACGTTTCTGAAGCAGTTCCTGCCGCAGTATTTCAGTATTCTGCTGAGCGATCAGTTCAAGGATTATGTGTCTGAGATCATCATCGAGGGCCACACGGATACGGACGGCGGATACCTCTTCAATCTGGAGCTTTCTCAGGAGAGGGCGCTGGCCGTGGCGACCTACTGCCTGACGGACGACGGGAGCGTGCTGCCCGCGCAGCAGGTGGAGGCGCTCCGGACGCTGGTGGCGGCCAACGGCAAATCCTACAGCGACCCGATCCTGAATCAGGACGGTTCCGTCAATATGGACGCGTCGCGCCGCGTGGAGTTCAAGTTCCGCCTGAAGGATGAAGAGATGGTGAACCAGATGCTGGATATTCTGAACGGCGGACAGACGGATTCGCAGTAAGGCGGTGAGGCGGATGAAGGAAAACAGAACGCCGGAGGAAGAGATCACGGCGCTCCGCAGACAGTATTACGCCAGAAAGCGGGACGCGGAGGAGGCGGCCCGCCGTGCTTCCGGCGCCGACGCGGGGACGGAGGAAGACATCGCCTCGATTCTCGGCGACGAGGAGGCGCCTTCCGCCCGTTCGGGGAAGGTAAGAGCGCTCCGAGCTGCGGCCGCCGGTCAGGCGGCCGGGCGGGCGCGTCAGGCGGCGCTCCGGCTTGTGCGGGCCGAGCTGAAATACAAGACGGGGATCGAAGAGGCGATTTCGATTCTGAACGAGATGGCCAACCGGAACGAGACGAAGGCGATCCTTGTCTTCGCGAAGCTCTTCGAGAAAGGCGGCCTTTATACGCAGGATTACGGAAAGGCCAGAGAATGCCTCGAGTGGGCGGAGGAACTGGGCGATCCGGAGGCTGATTTTCAGCTGGGCCGCTACTACCGGCTGGGCCTCGGCGTGACACGGGACGATGAGACGGCGGTGAGCTATTTCGAGAGAGCCTCCCGCGGAGGCGTTCACAAGGCGGATTACCAGCTGGCGGCCCTCTATTTTCAGCAGGGAAGCCCCCGGGCGGCCGTCCGCCGGCTCGAGCTGGCGGCGGTCCACCGCGTTCCCGGAGCACGCTACGATTACGCGATGTGCCTTCTCTACGGGGACGGCGTGAAGGCGGATCCGGCGAAGGCGGTGCAGATTCTCGAGGAGTCCTCCGCCGACGGCGACCCGGAAGCCGCGGAAAAGCTGGCGTTTCTCTACGATCAGGGATTCCGGGTGAAGGCGGATCCGGAGCGGGCGGCGGCGTTCCGGGCTCGGCTCGCAAATCTTGCGGGCACCCGTTCTTTGTAGTACTTTGTAATACAAAGGAGAGATTTGAATGGCCGTATCTGTAAGATTAAATGAGGAAGACGCCGCGCCGTTCCGGCAGACGCTGAGAAACAGAAACGGCGCAGAAGGATCGTGAAGGACGTACGGACGGGAGAACCGTGAAAGCGTGCGGAGGCGGAAGCGGATGAGCGCGGGCTGGACAGAGGAGGAAGGGAGTACGCTGACCTACAGGTATCTGAAGCTGGAAATCTTCATCCCGGAGAGCCATCTGGAGATTCTGAAGAAGACGCTGCGGGACTGTGACGCCGGACACATCGGACGCTACGACAGCTGCCTGTCCGTGAGCCGTGTGACGAGCACCTGGCGTCCGCTGGCCGGTACGCACCCGTTTCTCGGAAAAGAGCGGGAGATCAGCGAGGAGCCGGAGATCAAGGCGGAGGTGACGATCCGGGCGGAGCAGCTGAAAGAGGTCCTGAAGGCGGTCCGGCGCGTCCATCCCTATGAGGAGCCGGTGATTAACGTGATCCCGCTGCTGGAGACAGGGCTTTAAGACGGAATGTTTTTATGCTTTTTTATCGTTCTTCCGGGACACTTTGTGTTACGGTAGGAATGATTCATACAAACGTGACCCGGCTTTCCGCGCGGACGTTCCCGCGCCGTACCGGGGCTGACTGGATGCGAGGAGGAAGCAAAATGGGATTCAATCTGAAGAATCTGCTGAAGGCGAAGGAACGGTACAGGATTTTTAAAGAGCAGCACCCGAAGATGATCAGCTTCGGGCGGACGCTGAACCGGCATGCGGTGAAGCCCGGAACCGTCATTGAGATCAAGGCGACGACGCCGGAGGGCGAGTCGTACACGGCGAACCTGAAGGTGACGCCGGAGGACGTGGAATCCCTCCGGATGTTCATAAAGTAAGCGCGTGCCGGAGAGCAGCAGGAGGATGAAAAGAGGTCTGATCCGTTTCTGATGACGGACCGGGCCGCTTTTTTCGGATATGATGAAAGAGCGCACCGGGGCGGCCGAGAAAGCAGGACAAAGGAGGCCCATCCCGCGGCAGCGGAAGCGGACAGCGAGGGGAGGGAACGGCAGATGAATTTTTCTGAAGAAGCGGTGAAACCGGAGCTTTTCGGAACGAAGGATTCCGCACGCCTTGTGATTCAGATGACGGACGATCACGACATGGAGCTGATGGAGAGCGAGACGGCGGAACTCCGGGAACGGACGGGAGGTGAAGACTGGTGCCTCGCGGCAGTTCCTGTGAAAGACTGGGAGCAGGATCTCACGCCCTGGCCGGCGGAACCGGTGTTCGGAACGAAGCCCTTCGGAGCCGGCGCGGACGTGACGCTCCGTCTTCTCACGGAACGGATCATCCCGGAGCTCGCCGGTCCGGAGAGGCGAAGGCTGTACCTGTGCGGCTACTCGCTGGCCGGCCTGTTCGCTCTCTGGGCGGGATATCAGACGGATGCATTTTCCGGAATCGCGGGGGTATCCCCGTCGGTCTGGTATCCGGGATGGACGGATTTTGCCGCTTCCGGGAAAATGCGCGCGCCGGCGGTTTATCTCAGTCTCGGGGACAGGGAACACCGCTCCCGCAACGCCGTGATGGCGAAGGTCGCCGACGCGATCCGGGAGCAGGAGAAGCTGCTGGAACGAGACGGCACGCCGAGTCTCCTCGAGTGGAACCGGGGGAACCATTTCGTGGACAGCGACCGGAGAGTCGCAAGGGGAATCGCATGGCTGCTGAGGCGGACGTGACAGAAAACTAAAACCGGGGCGGCCGCACGGGATTGAATCGTGCGGCCGCCCCGGTTTTGTCATATCGTCTGATGCCGGACCGGCGCTTCAGTCCATCGCGCCGCGGATCAGTTTCATCAGCTCGTCATAGGTTTCGCAGGACGGGATGTCCGGGTTGTCCTTCCGGATCTGCTCCGTGCTGCGGAACAGGAAGCCGGCCTTGCTGGCACGGATCATGCCGAGGTCGTTGTAGCTGTCGCCACTGGCGATCGTGTCGAAGCCGATGGACTGCAGCGCGCGGACAGTGTTCAGCTTGGAGTCCCTGATCCGCATCCGGAAGCCGGTGATTTCCCCGCCCGGAGCCACCTCCAGCTCGTTGCAGAACAGCGTCGGCATCCCGAGCTTGCGGATCAGCGGCGAGGCGAACTGGGTGAAGGTATCGCTGATGATGATCAGCTGGGAGAAGGAACGAAGTTCATCGAGAAAGTCCTTCGCGCCCGGAAGCGGATCAATGGTCGCGATGACGTCCTGAATCTCCCGGAGGCCGAGGCCGTGCTCCTTCAGAATCCCGAGTCTCCAGTTCATCAGCTTGTTGTAATCCGGCTCGTCCCGGGTCGTTCTTCTGAGCTCGGGGATGCCGCTGGCTTCCGCGAACGCGATCCAGATCTCCGGTACGACGACGCCTTCCATATCAAGACAGGTAATATACATACGTTCCTCCTCAGCACTGTCGTGGGTTTATTTCCGCATCCAGACCACGTAAGCCGAGTGCTGTCTGCCCGCTCCTACGCAGTCGGTTTGTATTGTACACGATTTTTCCGGAAAATGCATCCGGCAACCGTCAGCGAAGGAGAGGATCCCGCCCGGTTCGCCGCCGGAGCATCAGACGCGGCGGCGAACCGGGCCGTCCGGCGGATGCGGCGCGCCGTGTCAGGCGCGTGCTCCCGCGTTCAGCTCCCGGTAGGTCCGGCGGATCAGGATCAGCGCGATCACGAAGGTCAGCAGGTCGGACAGAGGCATCGAGTACAGTACGCCGTCAAGCCCGGAGAAGACCGGCAGGAGCAGCGCGAAGCCGACGCCGAAGATAATCTCACGGATCATCGAGAGCGCGGTGGACTGCGCGGCCTTGCCCATCGCCTGAAGGAAGATGAAGCATGCCTTGTTGACGCACGCCAGTACGATCATGCAGAGATAGATCCGGAAGGAGCGCAGGGCAAAGTCTGTGTAGTAGCTGCTCTCATTGGCCGCGCCGAATATGGCGATCAGCTGCGCCGGGAAGCACTCGACGATGACCAGCGCTACCAGACCGACCAGAGCCTCCAAAAGGAGCAGCTTCGTGAACAGTTCCTTCACACGGTCTCTCCGGGAAGCACCCATATTGAATCCCACAATGGGAATGCAGCCCGCCGCCATGCCGACCACGATCGAGATCACAATCTGGAAGAATTTCATGACGATACCGACGACGGCCATCGGGATCTGCGCGTACTGCTCCTGCCCGAAGACCGGATCCAGTGCGCCGTACTTGCGGATCATGTTGTTGATCGCCGCCATCGCGGCCACCAGAGAGATCTGGGACAGAAAGCTCGTGATGCCGAGAGAGAGCATCTTCCGGTCCACGCTTCCCTGCAGCGCGAAATCCCGGCGGGTGGGTCTGACCTGCTTCATATGGACCAGATACCAGACTGACAGCGCGGCGGTGACGATCTGACCCATCACGGTGGCGACTGCCGCGCCCATCATGCCCCAGTGACACAGGAAGATGAAGATCGGGTCGAACATGATGTTCAGTATGGCCCCGGCCAGAGTGGATACCATCGCGAACGCAGGACTGCCGTCCGCCCGGATGACCGGGTTCATGGCCTGGCCGAAGACGTAGAACGGGATCCCCAGCGTGATGCAGAAGAAGTATTCCTGCGCGTAATGAAAGGTCTCCCTGTTCACTGTTCCCCCGAACATCGAGATGATGGGATCCAGAAAGACCAGGTAGAGCACGCAGATCACTATGCCGGAGGCTGCGCTCAGCACCACCGCGTTGCCGACACTCCGGCAGGCCGTTTCCTTTTTGCCCTGACCGAGGCTGAGACTCACGAACGCGCAGGCACCGTCGCCGATCATCACCGCGATCGCCAGTGCGATCACGGTCATCGGGAAGACGACGGTGTTGGCGGCGTTACCGTATGAGCCGAGATAGGACGCGTTGGCGATGAAGATCTGGTCGACGATGTTGTAGAGCGCGCCGACCAGCAGCGAGATGATGCAGGGAACAGCGTAGCGGCGCATCAGTTTCCCGATATTCTCTTCTCCGAGACTGACAGTTGCATTGGATTCCATTCTTTTCGTTCCTCCTCCGTTTCATCCGCCGACTGCCGGAGCCGCTGCCCGGCCTCTGCCGGCGGTTTTTTCAGACAAAAAACGTGCGTCAGAGCAACTGGATTTACACAGTTACACTGCCACACGTTCCCCGATATTATAAACTGGCGCATGATTTTTCTCTAATTGTTTTCTGAAAAAGCAAAAGGGAGCTTAATATGCATAATGCTGGTATGTGGAGGAAAAATGCTTCTCAGGACAAGCAAAATAACGACACAACAAAAAGAAAGTGAAAAAAACAGGAAAATAATGCACAACACAAGGGCGAAAACAAATAATATGACAAGAATCAGGCAAAAAAGTTCACATCGGATCATAAGGTTTCTTTTTATAATCGTATGTATAAAACACACAGCGACGGTTGTCATCTGACCGGAAGACATAAGTCAGGGGAGGCAGTATGAAGAAAGCCAGAATTATCAGTAACAGGTCGTTTGAGATCGGAAAAGTAAAGGATACGATGTTTTCATCGTTTACGGAACATCTCGGACGGAGCATCTATACCGGCATCTATGAACCGGGCCATCCTCTCGCGGATGAGAACGGATTCCGCACAGATGTAATGGATCTCGTCAGGGAACTTGGCGTCCCGGTGATCCGTTATCCGGGCGGAAACTTTGTGTCCTGCTATGACTGGCATGACGGGATCGGCCCGAAAGATCAGCGCCCGAAGAGAATGGATTATGCCTGGTCGAGTATTGAGACAAACCAGTTCGGTATAGACGACTTCTGCCAGTGGGCCGAAAAAGTGGGCGTCGAGCCGATGATTGCCGTGAATCTGGGAACCGGAAGCATCAAGGATGCCGGAGACCTGGTGGAATACTGTAATTTCCCAGGCGGCACGTACTGGAGTGATCTCAGAATCAAAAACGGACACAAAGAGCCGTATCATGTCCGCTACTGGTGCCTCGGAAACGAGATGGAAGGAAGCTGGCAGGCCGGTCATCTGTCGGCGGAGGATTACACGAAGAAGGCGCTTGAAGCCGCCAAAATCATGAAGTGGGTCGACCCCACTATCAAACTGATTGCCTGCGGAAGCAGCTATGAAATGCTGCCGACCTATATGGAATGGGACCGCACCATGCTCAGCCAGCTCTGGGATCAGGTGGACTATCTGTCCACGCATAACTACACGATGAATTCCGGTCAGGGAACGGAGAATTATCTTGCCTCCTACAAGCAGCTGGATGAGCATATCCGGAACAGTCAGAGAGTAATTGAATATGTGAAGGCAAAGAACCACTTCAGCAAGGATATCAAGATCTGCCTTGATGAATGGAATGTATGGAATTTTCAGGATATCAAGCTGGATTCACTGGATGATCTGGCGGGGCTTACCACGTTCGAGATGACTTCCGCGGACAAATGGGAAATTGCGCCGCCGATCCTTCAGGAAAAATACAGTCTGCTCGATGCAACGGTCTGCGGAGGACTGGGAATTACGCTCCTGAATCATGCGGACGTCATTGATATCGCCTGCCTTGCACAGCTGATCAATGTGATTGCCCCGATCACGACAAAGCTGGGCGGCGGGATTCTCAAGCAGGCGATCTATTACCCGTTCTATATGCTCAGCAAGTATGGACGCGGAACGGCGATGCAGACAGTCATTGATGCGCCTGCGGTTCATACAATGTACGGCGATCTGCCTGTCATTGAGCCGGCTGTGATTTACGACACAGACCATGATGAAATTCATCTCTTCGCTCTGAACGCTGATACGGAAGATGATGTACAGCTTCAGATTGAGCTTCAGGATTTCGGGACCAGAAAAATTACCGGTCACTATACCCTGTCCGGTCCTTCTCAGGACAGCGTGAACACGTTTGAACATCCTGACCTTGTGAAGATGACGGAATCAGTGGTAACAGAGCCGGATCAGGTGATTCTTCCGAAATCGTCCTGGAATGTCATTGTCCTGAAATAATCGGGTATGCACTGGGAGGATACGGAACATGGCATCAGATGTAATTTTACGAACAAGTCATATAGTGAAGAATTTCGGACTGACACATGCGCTCAAGGATGTGTCGGTCAGTATCGGACGAGGCGAAATCATCGGGCTGATCGGAGAGAACGGATCAGGAAAATCGACTTTCTCCTCGATTATCTCAGGCGTCTATTCCGCGACGTCGGGCACGATGGAGCTCAACGGGGAACCGTACCGGCCGGTCAGCATCATGGATGCGCAGAATCATGGGATCGCCATGATCGCACAGGAGATGGGAACGCTGGCGTCGATCCGGGTGGCCGACAACATTTTCCTCGGACGGGAACAGCTGTTCGCTAAAAACGGGCTGATTGACAGAAAGAAAATGTATGAAGAAGCGGAGAAAGCGCTTCAGAAGACCGGAATCAGCAATATTTCTCCCGCGGATCCGACCTCGAAATACGGATTTGAGGACAGAAAGCTGATCGAAGTCGTGCGGGCTCTGTATGCTGATCCGGACATCTTTATCGTCGATGAAACCACGACCGCGCTTTCACAGACCGGACGGGAGATTGTCTATCGGATCATCAGACAGTTTAAGGAAAAGAAAAAATCCGTCCTCTTCATTTCCCATGACCTCGATGAATTGATGAGCGTCTGCACCAGGCTGATTGTTCTGCGGGACGGCGTGCTGATCCGGGAACTCAGCCGGGATGAATTTGATCCTTCCCTGATCAAGGAGCTGATGGTCGGACGGAAAATGGATGACAACTATTATCGAAGCGATTTTGACGGATCCTGTGATGATCAGGTTGTCATGCAGGTGAAAAACGTCCACACGGAAGGCTGTCTGCAGGATGTATCCTTCGAACTTCATAAGGGGGAAATACTGGGCATCGGCGGTCTGACAGACTGCGGTATGCATGATCTTGGAAAGGTGGTTTTCGGTGATATCCGGCCGGTCTGGGGAGAAGTGATTCTTCAGGATGGAACGGTGGTTCATTCGGAGAAGGAATCGATTTCCCATCATGTCGGTTATGTTTCAAAGAACCGGGATCAGGAATCGGTGATTCTGACCGCGAGCATCCTCGATAATCTGGTTCTTCCGTCGTTCCGTTCGGTGGAAAAGGCGGGACTCATTTTCAAAAAGGCGGAGCGTTCGTTTTCAGATCGTATCATCGGGGAAATGAGCATTAAATGCAATTCGGCGCAGCAGGATGTCGGCGATCTTTCCGGCGGAAACAAGCAGAAGGTTGCGTTTGGCAAATGGCTTGGAAACGGATCTCAGATCTTCATCCTGGACTGCCCGACAAGAGGAATTGACATCGGCGTAAAGGCGAATATGTATCAGCTGATGTATCGTCTGAAAAAAGAAGGAAAGTCCATTCTGATGATATCGGAGGAACTGCCGGAACTGATCGGAATGAGCGACAGAATTCTGATCATGAAGGATGGAAGGATCAGCAGAAGCTTCAGCCGTTCAGAGAATCTGACTGAATCCGAACTGATCAGAAGCATGCTGTGAGGGAGGTGGAATTCTATGGCGGATTACTCCGCAGCGAATGATCTGCGAAGAGAGGGAGAAGCGGCAGACGCAAAAGAGCGCATGATCGCCCGTCTGAAAAAACTGATCCCGTTTCTTGGCATCATTCTGATGATTTTGATATTCGAGGCAGGAAGCCATGGCAAACTGCTGACCAGAGGCAATGTGAACAGTATTATCAATCAGACTGTTTATGTCGCGGTCATGGCGTTTGGCGCGGTGTTCGTTTACTCACACGGCGGCATGGATCTTTCTTATGGTGGCGTGCTGGGATTCAGCGTGCTGATCGGGATTCTGGTCGCGAACACCGGGGTGCCGGTTGCGGTTGTGATTCTGGCAAACATCATTTCCGCGCTTGCCTGGTTCCTGCTGAACGGATTCGTATCGGTGTATCTGAAGGTTTCCTCATTCATCGTATCGCTGTGCGTAATGTACATGTGCCGAGGCATTCTGAATACAGTTTGCGCGAAGCAGAAATTCAGTGTACCTGTTTATATGTATTCCTTTGACAGCGTGCCGATCAAGTTGTCAGTACTGGTTGTCAGCTTTATCGTCTGCTACCTGCTCTTTGAAAAAAGCCCTGTTGGCAAGGCGAACAAGGCGATCGGAGGCAATCCGGTAGCAGCCCGGCTTTCCGGTATTCATACGGAGAGAACCAGAATGCTGGCCTATGTGATCAGCGGCATCACCGTCGGGGTGTCTGCTTTCATCCTGATGGCGCGTGCGGGAAGCGTGAGCACTTCCACCGGTCAGGGAATGGAGATGAACGTTGTCACTGCACTTGTGCTCGGAGGCGTACCCCTTTCCGGCGGGTCACGAGTGAAGATGACAGGGTCGCTGGTTGGAAGCTTTTCGGTCATCATACTGCGCAACGGCCTGATTATTCTCGGCGTGAACGAGCGGGTTGTCGAAGGCATTCAGGGCATTGTCCTGCTTCTGCTGGTACTGCTCACATACGTCAAGAACAAGGACGGCATCGAAAACTGAGAGGTTGAAAAGGAGGTTTAGTATGAAAAAGCATTTGGCAAAAAAGTTGACAGCCTTGCTGCTGGCGGTTCTGACAACCATTTCCATGATGGCAGGATGCACCTTCACAGCGATGGCGGACGATGACGCGGCTGCGGTTGATTCCACAACGGCTGCGGTCTGGGGAGATAAGGGCGGAGAGAGCCAGGTATGCGGCGATCCGGACGGAAAGTATACGATCGGTGTCGTGATTCACACCACGACCGATTTCCTCTGCGCGAAGTACAAGGCGTATTCTGATTATCTCGGCAAAAAATTCGGTGTGAAATTCACCTATTACATCATCGAGAATTTCGCGGATGAAACTTATCTGGCGGCGATCGAGAATCTCTGCGCCCAGGGTGTGAACGGCATCATCACGACGAATTTCTCCGGAACGGCTGTCCTTCAGGGACTGAAGATCTGCGAGGAGAATGGCGTGTATCTCGGCGTAGGCTGGGCTTCCATTGACGATTCGATCAAGGATCAGGTTTATGCCAGCGATTACTTTGTCGGCGCGTCGTATGAGGATGACTATAACGCCGGTTACAAGATCATCGAAAGCCTGATTGATGCGGGATGCAAGAACATTGCTCCGATCGGTTACGAGCCCGGCATCACCTGCCATGATAACCGCTGGAAGGGCATGATGGCTGCGTTTGAGGATCACCCGGAGATCAAGAAGGCCGGAGAGTACAGAGGTCTGGAGTTCACAAAGGCGGTTGAGGATTATCTGGCGTCAGACAGCACGATCGACGGAATCGCGATCACGCTTCTCGGCATTGAGTACTGCGAGGAGCCGATCAAATCAGCCGGCCGTGAGGGTCAGGTGAAGATCGCGTTCTGCGATCTGTCGGACAACTGCGGCGCCTCTCTTGACAAGGGCGAAACAACGCTTGCTGTCGGCGGACAGTATGTGGATGTCGTGTTCCCGTTCGTCATGATCTATAACGCTCTTGAAGGACATCCGATGGACAAGGTCGAAGTACCGGTCAACTTCATTTACTGCTACAACGGACAGGATTTCCAGAACTACATGACCTATCTGCATGCGGATGGCGTGTATGCCTACACGGCGGATGAAATTGCGCCGCTGCTTGAAAAGGGATCTTCTTCGGATTCACTGCTCGCCATGGGCAAAGTGTACAGCATCGAGGATGCCATGAAACGGCACGGAGCCGCTTCTTCTGCAGCGTCTGTCGTGTCTGACGTGGAGTCGTCGGCGGCCTGACGTAAACTCGGATATACCGGACGGAGTATCTGTCCGTCCGGCATATTTCCGGAAAGGGGATATTGAAGTATGGAAAATCGTTCCGAAAAATTGAAGAATGCGTTCAAGGTGATCGCGCTTCCGCTGTTTGTCTATATTATGTTTTTCCTTCTCTCAAAGGGGAACTTCGGAAAACCCAAGAGTATCATCATGAACGTGAAACAGTCGCTGGCGCCCACGCTGATTTCCTACGCGATGATGAGCAATATGCTTTGCGGCCGGCTGGATCTGAGCGCAGGCGCGGTGGTTATGCTCTCGGCCATGTTCGGAGCAAAAATGGTTTATCTGTATGACATCGGACTGGTGCCGTTTGTCCTGCTTGTCGTAGGAACGGGCATTGTGATGGAGATTCTTTCCGGTGTGCTTTACAGACTGCTCCGGGTGCCGGCTATTGTGACATCTCTCGGCGTCTGCATGATCTACGAGACCCTTTCAAACCTGGCCAGCATTTCCTGGGTCACAGCGATCAGCGGTAAGATGACGCTGCTGGGAAGATTTCCCTACTGCCTCATCGTCTTCGCGATCATGTTTGTGCTCATGTGGATCATTTATAACTATACGAAATTCGGATATAATGTCCGTGCCTGCGCCAATTCACAGGTCATTGCGAAAAATGCAGGCGTGGATACGAGGAAAACCGCTTTTATGTGCTATGTGGTTGCGTCGGTTTTTCTCGGAGCGGCGGCGTTGCTGAAAATATCGATTCAAGGCTCCATTGATACGCCGATGTATATGTCAAGTACCAATATTATTTTCAACTGTCTTCTCGGAATTTATGTGGGCGTTGCGCTTCAGAGATACTGCAACATCCTCATCGGAATATTTATTGGTAACTTTGTTCTGAATATGCTGACGACGGGGCTCATGAATATGGGGTTGTCTTCCTCGCTGCAGGATACGGCCTCCGGCATTTTCCTTCTGATCATCATGATTTTCACATACAACAGTCAGAGGGTTCTGGATTATTTTGCAGTCAGAAAGGAACGCGCGGCTCTGGCGAAGCAGTACGGAGCCCGCTGATAAAACAAATATCCGGCAACTTTGGGACAGGCATGTATAGAGAAATCTATGCAGGCCTGTTCAGTCAATCTGTACAGAAAGGACTGACATGATCAAGGTACTTCTCGTAGATGATGAAAGCATGGCATTAGAGTACCTGAAAAATCTGACTGACTGGGAAGGCAACGGCTTTGAACTGATCGGAACGGCAAGGGATTTCGATACGGCGATGCGGCTGTTCCATCGATACAGACCGGATCTGATCCTTTCCGATGTTCGCATGCCGGGCAGAACAGGACTTGATTTCATCGCGGAAATCCGTCAGATTGATGCCAATGTCCGTGTCCTTTTCCTGTCCGGCTATGAGGACTTTGAGTATGCGAGGCGCGCCATTCATCTGGGAGCGGACGACTATATTCTGAAAAGCGATTTGAATGAGGAGTCACTGCTGTCAAGACTTCTTCCCCTGCGCGAGAAAATGATCCGTGAGGCTGAAATGAGGAAGTATTCGGTTCAGTCGGCATTTGAAGATCTTTTTCAGCGGAATCTTGATGAGCGTTACTTCAGCAAGCTGATGAGTCCCGGCGATTATATCAAGATTACCAGAAAGTACTACTGCATCATCTTTACCATCCGGCATGCGCCGGATTTTATGCATGAAATCTTCAGGGATTATTCAGATTCCTGCTATGATCTGGAAGATGAACTGAAGCGAAGAGTGATCGCAAAGGCCGATGAGTGCGGGTGCCGGTTCATTGCCGGATTTTCGATTAATCAGCGGGATTATCTGGCCGTCATGGATTTGAAGCAGCCGACTGCCAGCGAAACGAAGATCGCAGAATGTCTGCGTGAATATGCCGCGGCTGTATGCCGCGTCCCTGACCGAAACCGGATCTGCGCGTTCTATTTGAGCAGAAGCTGCTCCATACGTCACTTCAGCCGCTATTACAGGGAAAATCAGCTGACCATTCTTTCCGGTTCATTAAGAAGGGGATGCTATGTCGGTGAATTTACGGCGTCAGACAGTCTCGGGAAAGATTGCGCCGATGCAAAGAGGGTGACGGAAGAGGAGCTGGTGCAGGATATCAGGAGCAAATCCTTCACGAAGTGCATGGATTGCGTCCGCATGGTGGAGCGAAGCATTGAGGAATCGGATAGCGTAGCCTATCTCTGGTATGTTAAAATTCTGCTGAGGGCTATGCTTGTCTTCGACGGTGAAGTCCTGAACGCCGAGCTGAGGATGCATTTTTCCGTATATGAACACTCTGAGGAGTATCATCTTTACGTTGCGGAAGAGATGGCTGCCTTTCTGAAAAAAAAGGTAGAGGCGCTGAAAAGCGCCTGCGCCGGAGAGACGTACGCGCGCTATTCTCCGAATATATCGAAGGCAATACGCTATATCCGTGATCACTATCAGTCACCCGATCTGTCGGCGGCGGTCGTGGCGGGGCACATCAGCCTGAGCGAATCATGGCTTTCAACAAAGTTCCGGGAGGAAGTCGGTGTCGGATTGACGGACTATATCAATATGACGCGTATTGAGGCGGCCAGACGGATTCTGCAGACAACGGATGATATGATCTATGAGATTGCCGAAAGGTGCGGGTTCACATCAAGCCAGTATTTCAGCAAGGTCTTCAAATCGATCGTCGGAATAACACCCAACCGGTATCGCAAGGAACAGGCCTCTCACGGTGAAGCAACATGAAACTTACTTCAAAAATCATACTTTCACAGCTCATGGTTTCCCTGTTCGTGATCATTCTCGGAATTATGCTGATGCCGGAAGTGATTTACCGAAACTTCAAAGGAACGGTCCGGTCCAATGTATCAAGTTATTCCTCACAGATCATGAGCAATATCAGCCAGAAGCTGGTAGAGATCAAACGGGAAACAAATGTGCTGACGGCTGATGACGATCTGAAGCAGAAGCTGCAGGAGGCCCTTCATGATCCTTCTGACAGCAGGAATGCGGCCATCAGCCTCTATCTGTCAGGATTTTATATCCGGGACGGAATTCCGTCATATCAGGTTCTCGGAGTCTATGTCACCATTGACGGCACGGATAAGACCTTTTGCTCCGTAGGCTTTCCGGAGGATATCAGTTCCTATCTGGATGAGAACGTGATTCCCGAGATCAGAGGCGACGCGGCTGGGGGCGGATTCATCAGTCCTTTTTCATACAAAAATGATTCGCCGACATTCTGGGCGAATCACTTTGAAAAGGTATACGGATACGCGGAGCGATTTCATGCGGGCGGATGCCAGGGCGTCATTACGGTGATCTCGCCGTATGACAGCATTTCCTATCTGATTGACGGCATGAATAAGTGGACCAGGTCTTATATGCTGCTTGACGGTTCGAATCGGGTTCTGGCGGAAGAGAAAAACGGAGAACCGATTGATGCCGCCTATACGCTGAATCATCTTCAGTACGGATCAACTTATCAGATCGGATATGTTGATGACACATCCGGATTTTCTGTTGCGGCCTTTTCATCCACCGCGAACTGGAAGCTCATCTGCCGGCTGTCCCGGTCCGAGATTCTGCATCAGAACCGACTGGTCTTTCAATTTGCGGTCTGCATTATTCTGATCTTTGAAGTGATCGCGAACGTGGCAATCGGTCTGATTACACGAAATGTACTGAAGCCCCTGCGGGAGGTTTCAGGGAAAATGCATGAGGTCGCAGAAGGAAACATGCATGTCCGAATCGCATTTCAGTCGCAGGATGAAGTGGGCGAGGTCGTGCAGTCCTTCAATATCATGATCCGGAAACTGGATCAGAATATACGAAAACTCATTGAAAAAGAAAATGTTGAGCAGAAGCTTCGATACAGCATTCTGATTTCCAAGATCGATCCGCACTTCATTTACAACACCATGAACACGATCACCTATCTGGCGGAGCAGAAGCGGAATGAAGATGTCGTCAGAGTGAACCGGGCGATGATTGATATTCTTCGGGACCGGCTGCGGATTGATCTCGACGATGTATTCGATACCATCGAGCAGGAGATTCATGTTCTGATCCAGTACCTGACGATTCAGCAGTACCGGTTCGAGAAGGCGTTCAAGTATGCTATTGATCTGGAGCCGGAGTGCGAAAAAGAGTACATTGCGAAGAATCTGATTCAGCCCATTGTTGAAAACGCGCTGCTTCACGGGATTCTGACGAACAAGGATGAGGACGGGGAGTGGCTGGGCGGCTGCGTTTATCTTACTGTAAGACGAGAAGAGCAGAACATCATGGTTCAGATCCGGGACAACGGACAGGGAATGTCCGCGGAACAGCTGCGCCTGCTGCAGAACGGACAGTTCAAGAAGGAGCGGGGGAGGCACATCGGGTTCCGGAATATATCCGACAGGCTGGCGTTTCTTTATCATGGACAGGCGAAAATGAAAATTGATTCGACGGAAGGCGAAGGCACCACCGTGACGCTGATTCTTCCGCAGGTCGAGCATGCGGCAAAGGATGCGGATAAGCGCTTGACATGACTTTCGACTCCGCATTACAGGAGGTCCCACGATGAGCTTCAGCTCCATATTGTTTCTGTTTGTCTTTCTGCCTGTTGTTCTCGGGCTGTATTATCTCTGCCGGGAGAGGCATCGGAATCTGTTCCTGCTGATCGCGAGTCTTGTATTCTACGGATGGGCGCAGCCGGGCCTTCTGTGGGTGCTGGCGGCGGCTGTTTTCATCAGCTATGGGGGCGGGCGCCTGATCGGCCGGGCCAAGACGGAACGGGGCAGAAAACGGATTCTGCTGGCCGGAGTGGTTCTGTATCTGGGAATGCTGTTTTACTTCAAGTATGTGCCGTTCACGGCCGGACTCATCAGCCGCATCACGGGGACGACGCTTGTCCCTCCGGAGATCGCGATGCCTCTCGGCATCTCGTTCTACACCTTTTCCGGCATCTCCTATCTGACGGATGTCAGCCGGGGAAAAGGCGCGGCGGAACGCAGCTTTCTGCGGCTCGCGCTCTATATCGCCTTCTTTCCAAAGCTGCTTGAGGGCCCGATCGCAAGGTACAGTCAGCTCGGCGAAGACCTGAAGAAGCGGACCGTGACGGTCGATGACTTCGCATACGGCATCGAGCGGTTCATCATCGGACTGGCGAAGAAGGCCGTCGTGGCCGACTCGCTGGGGGCGGTGGTTGACCGGATCTGGAACGCGGGAGTCAGCCAGAATACCGTTGCGATCGCCTGGTTCGGAAGTCTCGCATATATGATGCAGATCTATTTTGACTTCTCCGGGTACTGCGATATGGCGGTCGGCCTGGGGCGGCTGTTCGGCTTTCATCTGCCCGAAAATTTCCGGCTGCCTTATCTCTCAAAAAGCATCAGCGAATTCTGGCGCAGATGGCATATCACGCTGGGCTCCTGGTTCCGTGATTACGTCTACATTCCGCTCGGAGGGAACCGGCGTCATGTCTATCTGAATCTCTCGGTTGTTTTCCTTTTGACGGGGCTCTGGCACGGCGCGTCGATGCACTATGTGATCTGGGGCGTGTGGAACGGCCTTTTTGTTCTGATCGAGCGGTTTCTGCGCAGACGGGGAAGGCAGCCGGCGCCGGAGACGCCCGGGCCGGATCTTCGCTCCTTCCGCGTGACGAATGTATTGAAAACGGCGGCCTGCCATCTTTACGCACTGCTTGTCACTGATCTGGCATGGGTGCTGTTCCGGGCGCCGGGTACGAGGGATGCACTCTCCTATATCGGAACGATGTTCGGCGTCGGACTGGGGAAAGCGCCCGGCTTCGGTGTCCTGTGGTACGCGAACCGGTGGATCGTTTTTGTGCTGGGCATCGCGGTGATCTGTTCCACTTCGCTGCCCGCGAAGGCGGCGGATCTGATCCGGCGCCGGTTCGGGCGGACGGTGCCGCTGCTTTGCGTGAAATACGGCCTCCTTCTTCTGCTTTTTTACCTGTCGATTCTGCGGGTCGTCTCGGGAAGCTATCACGCATTCATCTATTTTCAGTTCTGAGGAGCATCAGGATGATCGAGAAAAGAGTCAAAACCGTTTTCTGCGGGGCCTTTCTTGCCTTTCTGGTCCTGCCGCTTCTGTTTGTCAATCTGAAACCGGCGCAGCGCTCGAAGGCGGAAAACCGGAAACTGGCGGAAATGCCGAAGCTGAGGCAGGAGGACGGATCGCTGAACCGGACGTTCACCTCAGACGTCGGAAGCTGGATTGACGACCGGATCGGCTTTCGGAATGCATTTGTCACACAGAACGCGCTACTCCAGTACCATCTGTTCGGGCTTCTGTCCGATCATGATGATTTTTATCTGGGAACGGACGGCTCGCTCGCTTATGCGACCGATGCGGTCATAAAGGATTACCAGCGGTTCGACCTGAAAACGGACGGGGAACTGCGAACGATCGCGTACAGCTTTCAGTGCGTGAAGGACTATGTCGAGGACCGGGGCGCGCAGTTCTTTTATTTTCAGTGCTGGGACAAGCAGACGATTTATCCGTCCTCCTTTCCGGCCCATGTCAGGCAGTACGGCGAGGAGTCGAAGACGGACCAGGTGATCCGGACGCTGAAGGAACAGACGGATGTGGATGTCATCGATCCGAAAGAAGCGCTGATCCGGGGGAAGGCGAAGTATCCGACCTACAGCTTCTGGGGCGACGCTACCCACTGGTCACGGCGAGGCGCGTTTATCGGTTATCAGCAGCTGATGACCGAAATCAACCGAAGGCGGAGCGGGCGGTACAGAGTGCTTACGGAGGCGGATTACGATCTGTCCCTTACGGATCAGGGCATGACGCTGTTCGGCGGCATCCACAGACCGGATCTGCTGGAGTCGTTCAGACTGAAGGATCCGAAAGCTTACCGGACCGATGAGGCGCCGCTCTATCTCTCCCAGTGGCAGAAGAACAGCCGGACCATCTACAGGAATGACAGCGCCGGCAACGGGGACACACTGCTCGTCATCGGCGACAGCTACTTTGATAACTTCCTGATCGATGATCTGGCGGAGAGCTTCCATAAGACCGTCATGATCTGGGGCGACTACATCCAGTATCTGCCCGAGATGATGGACGCCTACCATCCCGCTGTCGTCGTCTGCGAAAACGCGGAGCGCTGCGACCGGACGGGGAGGATGATGAAGGTGGCAGAAAGGATCAGGAGATAAGATCGTTTCTATTCGGGACACGAAATCTGCGCTACATGCTCGATGGTGGCGTGCAGTTCCCGGACCAGCGAGGTGTCAGCGGCGCGGTAATAGACCTCGCGCCCGTCGCGCCGTGTGGTGAGCAGGCCGGCGTCCTTCAGCAGGCGGAGGTGGTGAGAGACGGCGGGGCTGGTCATGCCGACCAGCGCGGCGATATCGATCACGCATTCCTCCGTATGACAGAGAAGCCAGAATATGCGGAGACGCGAGGGGTCGCCGAGCTGCTTCATGGCGCGGGCGACAGCGCTGACGGTCGTTTCCTCCGGCATATGCTCGATGATGCGCTTCTCTTCCTCCGGATCATGGTGCTGATGGGGCAAGGTGAAGATCTCTGACACGGCAGGACGCCTCCTTTCTGATTCGTTCCCCGACAGTATATCCTATTCCCGAAGAAAAATGAATCATTAAAGAAATGTTTAATTCGATTGACAGGAATCCGCCGCTGGCGTATAGTGAAGACATCAATTAAACGAATGCTTAATCAATCAATCAATGGAGGAAGGCACAATGAAAAAAAGCTATCCGGTTGAGGTTGACTGCGCCGCCTGCGCGCTGAAGATGGAGGACGCGGCGAAGAAGACAAGCGGCGTGAAGGATGCGTCCGTCAATTTTATGACGCTGAAGATGAAGGTGGAATTTGAGGACGGCGCGGATCCGGATGCCGTGATGAAGGAGGTCAGGAAGAACTGCCGGAGAGTGGATTCCGACTTCGATATCCAGCTCTGAGACAGGACCTGAAGAGGGCGGCGTTTGCCACGGCAGGCGGAGAGAGGGCCGGCCCCCGGACGGAGGAGGAGACAATGAACCGAAAGCAGAAGAAGAATCTGATCCGGATACTCGCAGCGGCGGGGATGATGGCCGTGCTGCAGGCGCTGCCGGTCCGCGGATGGCTCCGGTTTGTCCTGTATATGATCCCCTATCTGACCGTCGGATATGATATTCTGATCAAGGCGGCGAAGGGACTGATTCACCGCCAGCCGTTTGATGAGCATCTGCTGATGGCGGTCGCGACGATCGGTGCGGTCGCGCTCGCGGTCAGCGGGAGCGGCGATTATACGGAAGCGATCGCGGTTATGCTGTTCTATCAGATCGGCGAATGGTTTCAGAGCTACGCGGTCGGAAAAAGCCGCCGGAGCATTTCCGACCTGATGGACATACGGCCTGACTACGCGAATCTGGAAGGGCCGGACGGCACGCTGACGCGGACGGATCCGGATGAGGTGGCGGTTGGCACGGTGATCGTCGTTCAGCCGGGCGAGAAGATCCCGATCGACGGCGTGGTGACGGACGGAGAATCCAGCCTGAACACGGCGGCGCTGACCGGCGAGTCGCTCCCGCGGGATGTGCGGGCAGGCGACGAGGTGCTCTCCGGGTGCATCAACCAGACCGCGGTGCTGCGGATCCGTACGACCAGGGAGTTCGGCGAGTCGACCGCGTCGAAGATTCTGGAACTGATCGAGGACGCGAGCTCGAAAAAGTCCAAGTCGGAGGATTTTATCACGAGATTTGCGCGGATCTATACGCCGGTGGTGGTGTACGCGGCGCTGGCGCTGGCGGTTGTGCCGGGAACGGTACTGTTTCTGATGGGGAGAGATCCGCTCTGGGGAACCTGGATCTACCGTGCGCTGACCTTCCTTGTGATCAGCTGCCCCTGCGCGCTGGTGATCAGCATCCCCCTCTCCTTTTTCGCGGGAATCGGCGGTGCCTCGAGGGAGGGGGTGCTGGTGAAGGGTTCTGTCTATCTTGAGACGCTGTCGAAGACACGGACCGTCGTCTTCGACAAGACCGGTACGCTGACCCGCGGCACGTTCGAGGTGACGGCGGTGCATCCGGACCGTCTGGATAAGACGCAGCTGCTGCATCTTGCCGCGCATGTGGAGCGGTACTCCACTCATCCGATCGCAGCCTCGCTGCGGGCGGCTTATCCCGGCGAAAAGGACGGCTGCCTGGTGGAGAGCGTGGAGGAGCTGGCCGGCCGGGGGATCCGCGCGAAGGTGAACGGTCAGACGGTCTGCGTCGGCAACGCGAAGATGATGGAGGAGACCGGAGCGGCGTGGCGTCCGTGCCATCATCCGGGCACCATCGTACATGTTTCGGTTGACGGCGTCTACGCGGGACACATCGTCATCTCGGATGTGGTGAAGGAGCATGCCGCGGCTGCAGTCGCGGCGCTGAAGAAGGGCGGGGTCCGCCGCACGGTTATGCTGACCGGAGACAGCCGGGAAGCGGCGGAGCAGGTCGCCGCTCAGACCGGAATCGACGAGGTGCACGCGGAACTGCTGCCTGCCGACAAGGTGGCGCAGGTAGAGAAGCTGCTGGCGGAGGAGAAGGCGGGAGAGGCGGCTGCCTTTGTCGGGGACGGGATCAACGACGCGCCGGTGCTCTCGAGGGCGGACATCGGGATTGCGATGGGCGCGCTGGGGTCCGATGCAGCGATCGAGGCCGCGGATATCGTCCTGATGGACGACGACCCTCTGAGAATCGCGACCGCCATCAATATTTCCCGCAAATGCCTTCGGATTGTGAAGGAAAATATCTGGCTCGCGATCGGAGTCAAGACGGTCTGCCTCGCGCTGAGCGCGTTCGGACTTGCCAATATGTGGGCGGCGATTTTCGCGGATGTCGGTGTGATGGTCCTGGCGGTGCTGAACGCGGTCCGCTGCCTCTGGGTAAAAGGCGAGGAAGCGTCCGCGCAGTGAGCGGAGAATCCGGAGGCCGCAATGGAATCGAATCGTGCGGATGTCCGCGGAGACGCCGCAGACGGCTGAGAGCGACGGCCGGGACGGCATGGGCGAAGACACACGCCGTCTCCGGGGACGAAGGATACAGAAATAAGCCGGAGGCGCCCGGTTCGGGCGGCTCCGGCTTCGGACCGTCCGGAAGGCGGCTGCATTTCCAAAAGAGCGCGGCATCGGCATCTGGTCCGGCGCGGAAACTCTGATCGTCCGGACGGCGGCTGCATTTCCAAAAAAAACGGAGGGAAAGAGGAATATGGCGGTATCATACGGGAAGCTGGCGATTATCGGCGCCGGCAAGGTCGGCTCGGCGGTGCTCAATTCGGTGCTGCGCATGAATATCGTGGACGATATTGTCGTCATCAACCGTAACCGGGACAAGGCTCTGGGCGAGGTGCTCGACGCGAGCCACACCACGGCCTTTGCGTACAGCGCCAACGCGAGCATCCGGGTCGGGGACTACCGCGATCTTCGTGACGCGCATATTATCGTGATGACGGCGGGACCGTCGATTCTGCCGGGAAACCATGACCGGAATACGCTGCTCAGAAAGAATATCGAGGTCATGGATCAGACGATGAAGGAGATCACAGCTTATACAAGAGAAGCCATTCTGATCGTCATCTCGAACCCGCTGGATATCCTGACTTACTATTTCCAGAAGAAGTACGATTATCCGGCGGGACGGATCTTCGGCACGGGCACGCTGCTCGATACGGCCCGCTTCAACAAAATGCTGGGCGATCTCTGCGGCGTCGATGCCAAAAACGTGGTCGGTTTCGTGCTCGGCGAGCACGGATCCACTTCCTTTATTCCCTGGAATACAGTCAATATTGTTGGCGTCCCCTTTGACCGGCTGGCGGAGAAGTTCGGTCTGAAGGAGCCGATCGACAAAGAGCGTCTTCTGCGCGACACCAAGACAATCGGCCCGCGGATCGTGGATCTCAAAGGCTACACCAGCTCGGGCGTAAGTCTCGCGGCCTGCCGGATCATCGGGGCGATCCTTCGGAACGAGCACTGCGTCGTGCCGGTCTCGACGGTCATGCAGGGGCAGTACGGCTATTCGGACGTCGCGATGAGCCTGCCCTGCGTGCTGACGAGGGACGGCATCAGCCGTGTGATCGAGCTGCCTCTGGATGAGCAGGGGAGAAGGGATCTGACGGTTTCCCACGACCATCTGAGAGCGCTGATTGATTCGATCGAGGGGTAAGACGGAATGGGCTATATCGGAAATCATGTTTCAAGCAGCGGCGGATTTTTCGCGATGGGCGCGCATGAGCTGGACCTGGGCGGGGATACGTTCGCGTTCTTTACCCGCAACCCGCGCGGCGGAGCGTCCAGAGCGGCGGATCCGGAAGACGCGGCGAAGCTGATGAGGCTTCTTACAGAGCATTCCTTCGGACCGCTGGTCGCCCACGCGCCCTACACACTGAATGCCTGCTCAACGAACGAGCGGGTGGCCGCCTTCGCACGGGAGGCGATGACGGGCGATCTCCTGAAAATGCAGCTGCTGCCCGGCCAGTTCTACAATTTTCATCCGGGCTCTCATCTGGGGCAGGGCCCGGAGAAGGCGATTCCGCAGATCGCCGCGGTGGTGAATGAGGCGCTCGCGGCCGTGCCGGAGGGAAGGACAACGGTCCTTCTGGAGACGATGGCCGGCAAAGGCAGCGAGGTGGGGCGTACGTTTGAGGAGCTTCGGATGATCATGGACCGGATCGACCGGCCGGAGAGGATCGGCGTCACGCTGGATACCTGTCATGTATGGGACGCGGGCTATGATATCGCGGGGAATCTGGACGGCGTGCTGAAAGAGTTCGACGAGGTGATCGGCCTGGAGCATCTGAAGGCCATACATCTCAATGACAGCAAAAACCCCTGCGGATCCCGCAAGGACCGGCATGAAAAGCTGGGAAAGGGCTGCATCGGCGAAGAAGCGCTGCGACGTGTGGTCACGCATCCGGCGCTGGCGTCCCTTCCGTTTATTCTGGAGACGCCGAATGAAGACGAGGGCTATCGGAGGGAAATCAGGATGGTCCGGAGCTGGATGGAGGAATGAACGAGGTGCATTCTGAATTTCTTCCCCTTTTTGAAGAGGATCTGAATGAGATCGTGGACTACATCTCAACTGATCTTCAGAACCCCAGCACCGCAGATCATCTGATTCACGATATTGAATCTGCAATAAACAAACGTCTGGAAGCGCCGTTGTCATTTGCTCCGTATCCTTCATCAAAAAAACGGCCACACCCATATCACAGAATCAACATCAGAAACTTTTCTGTTTTCTATGTTGTGATCGATGACACCATGGAGGTGCGTCGCGTTCTGTATTCCAAGCGAAATTTGGATAAGCTGCTGGATGGCTAACCGTTCAATCATGATAAACCGGATGGGTATCTTCCTTGCCCTCGCGGGAAATACTTCAAGAAGTTTGGATTGGGATACATCATCAAAGAATCTGACGGGTTCATTTTTACAAGAAAATCGAAGTATGATTATTCCGGGCGATCATCGCCGGATTAAAGTCGGCAAAAGGAGACTGCGTTGCGGTGATGGACTGTGATCTGCAGCATCCGCCGGCAACCTTGATCGAGATGTATCGATTATGGGAGCATGGGTACGAAGGTATTGAAGCGGTCAAAAGAAGTCGTGGAAAGGAAAGCATGCTTCATTCGTTCTGTGCGGGCATGTTTAACAGAATCATGTCAAAGGCCGCAGGAATCGATATGGCAAAAGCGTCCGACTTTAAATTGCTGGACCGAAAGATCGTGAATGCGGTTCTGAAGTTTCCGGAGAAGCATACATTTTTCAGAGCGCTGTCATCATGGGTGGGGTTTGACACCACTCAGGTTGAGTCTGACGTTCAGGAAAGAGAAGCCGGTGTAAGGAATACTTTCCGGCAGTGCCATCCATCATTGCGCTCTCAGTTGCCATTACGACACTGCCGGAAAAGTATTCGAAAATTGTTAGCACTCAACTATTGACAGCGCTAACAGCCTGTGCTATAACTTATGGCATAAGGAACAAGAGGAAGTCAAATAGAAGATGAAAGGAAGGCGAGATCGTAAAGATGGAGCTGGATGGCTTCCGAATCCTTTTCACATAGATCAGAAAGTTGATGACTGGCTGCGGATCGTGCTGATCGCGCCGGTCCGGAACCGGGCATTTCAGAAAAATAGAAGCAGGAGGTATGAACCATGTTAGTGCCGAGTCTTTTTACCGATAATTTCATCAGTGATTTTTTCAATGATCCCTTTGACCGTACGCCGGCGATGTTCCACGCGACGGGCTCCAGTCTGATGAGCGCGGATGTAAAGGAGTTCAAGGACCATTTCGAGCTGTCCCTTGAGCTGCCCGGCTACAGAAAGGAAGATGTCACCGCGTCTCTGAAGGACGGGTATCTGACCATCGAGGCAAGACGGGAAGAAAAGAACGACGGAGACGAGGAGAAGGCTCACTTCATCCGCCGCGAGCGCTACGTCGGCACGCTGACGAGAAGCTTTTATGTCGGCGAAGACGTGAAGCAGGAGGATATCAAGGCGAAATTCGACAACGGCGTATTGGAGATCTGCATTCCGAAGGTGGAAGCGAAGCCTGAGATCGATACCTCGAGAACGATTTCCATCGAGTAACAGGATAAGACAAAAGAGGGACTGCCCCTGCCGGGCGGCCCCTTTTTTTGTCGGGAGAGACGGAGGCCAGCCACCGGATCCCGTCTGATCCGGAGGCGCCGCGGAGTTCCGGCCTTGCCTGCCGGAAGAGAAACAGATACAATAAAAAGAAGACCGCACATTCCGCAGGATAAGGAGGAGCCGGCTGCCGGCCGGAGAACTGTCTGCATATGAAATTCAATCTTGATAATCCGTTTTTCCGATTCATGAACTCCCTGATGGACCTTGTCTGGCTGAATATTCTGACACTGGCGCTCTGCATTCCGGTCGTGACGGCCGGCGCCTCTCTGACAGCGATGCACTATTGCCTTATCCGCATCAGCCGGGGAGAGGAGAGCTACATCACGAAGATGTTCTTCAAGTCCTTCAAGGAAAATTTCCGGCCCGCGACGCCGCTCTGGCTCACGGAACTGCTGCTCGGCCTGGTTCTTTATCTGGACTTCCGTATCGTGAGCCGGATGGGAGACGGGATGGGATCCGCCGTCTGGTGCGTGCTGTTTGTCGCGGCCGTTGTGGTCCTGATGGGGGTGCAGTTCCTGTTCCCGCTGGTGAGCCGGTTCGTTCAGAATTACCGTGGCTATCTGTCCAATTCCTTCAAGCTCGGCATGGCCTGTCTTCCCCGGACAGCCTGTATGACCGCACTGACCGTCGGGCCGCTGATCCTGATGTTCCTGTTCTGGGCTTATCTGCTTCCCGTTTACTTCCTGATCGGCATCGCGGGCCCGGGTTTCCTCAAGGCGAAGCTTTATGACCCGGTTTTCCGCCGGCTGGAGGAGAAGGAGGCGGAAGCATCATGAGATCTCTGTTCCATCCCGACAGCCCCGTCATGCAGGCGCTGACAGAACTGTTCAATATGATTCTGCTGAATCTGCTGACGATGCTGTGCTGCATCCCGGTCGTGACGGCAGGCGCCTCCCTCTCGGCGATGTATTATGTCTGCATCAAGGAACAGAGGCAGGAGGGCGGAGGCGTCACGCGTATGTTCTTTCGGTCTTTCCGCCGGAATCTGAAGCAGGGAGCAGCGGCGTCGCTTCTGCTTCTTGCCTTCGCGGCCCTGATGTTCATGGATCTGAACGTCGCGAAGGCATATGAAGGGCAGCCGGCCTCACGGGTTTTCCGGCTGCTTGTCTGGATGCTGATCTTCGCGGCCTCATTTTTTCTTCAGATGCTGTTTCCAATGATCGCGCGGTTCACCGGTTCGCTGACCGCGCAGCTGAAACGGTCGGTTCTGTTCGCGGCGAAGCATATGCCGCGGGTGCTGGCGATGCTGGCACTCTGGGCCGCCGACGCAGTGCTTCTATATCTCGCGGATGTGAGATGGGCGCCGCTTTTTGTTATGCTTGGACTTTCGCTGCCGGGGTATCTCTGTACGCTTCTCTATGACCCCGTCTTCAGAAAGATAGAAAAGGACATGCAGCCGGCTGAGATCGGTCTGTCCGAGAATGAAAAGGAGCTGTGAGAGATGAGAAAATCTGGAATTCTGATGCCGGTTTTCAGTTTGCCCGGCGCGTACGGTATCGGCTGTTTTTCGGAGAGTGCGCGCCGCTTCGTCGATTTTCTGGCGGATGCGGGCCAGTCCTACTGGCAGATTCTGCCGGTTGGGCCCACGGGGTACGGGGATTCGCCGTACCAGTCCTTTTCAACGTTCGCGGGCAATCCGTATTTTATCAGCCTTGAACGTCTGATGGAGAAGGGCCTGCTGGAACGGACAGAGCTGAATACACTTGATTTCGGAGACGATGCGGAGGCCGTGGACTACGGCGCGATGTACCGGTCGCGTCTTGCCGCGCTCAGGACGGCGTACCGGCGAAGCGCATTCCGGACGGAGGCGGCTTTTCAGGCTTTTGTCGGAGAGAACCGTTTCTGGCTGGAGGACTATGCGCTTTTTATGGCGGTCAAGGATTCCTTCGGCGGACGGAGCATGCATGAGTGGCCGGAGGATATCCGTGCTCACCGGCCGGAAGCGGTGGCGGAGTACCGGGAGCGTTTCCGGGACGAGATGATGTTCTACGAGTTTCTTCAGTATGAATTCTTTGCCGAGTGGCAGGAGCTGAGGGCGTACGCCGCCTCGAGGAAGATCCAGATTATCGGGGACATTCCGATTTACGTTTCTTCGGACAGCGCGGATTTCTGGGCGCACCGCGAGCTGTTTCAGACCGACGCGGAAGGACAGCCGACGGCTGTGGCCGGCTGCCCGCCGGACGGTTTTTCAGCGACCGGCCAGCTGTGGGGGAACCCGCTCTACCGCTGGCCGTATCATAAGGAAACAGGCTTCGCGTGGTGGATCACCCGGATCGGCCGGATGCGTGATCTTTACGATGTGATCCGGATCGACCATTTCCGGGGGTTCGATGAGTATTTTTCGGTGCCGGCCGGCGCGCCGGACGCTTCCGGCGGCCACTGGGAGAAGGGGCCGGGGATGGATCTTTTCCGTGCGATCGGGGAGCGTTATCCAGGTATCCGCATCATCGCCGAGGATCTGGGCTATGTCACCGATACCGTGCGCAGGCTGGTCCGGGATTCCGGCTTCCCGAACATGAAGGTGCTGGAGTTTGCCTTCGATTCCAGGGATTCCTCCGGCAAGCAGGACTATCTTCCCTACAATTACAACCGGAACTGCGTGGTCTATACGGGAACGCACGACAATGAGACGCTGGCCGGCTGGCTGGGCAGCATTCTGCCGGAGGAGCGGCGGGATCTGAAGGACTATCTCGGAACGGAGTCGGACGACCCGGAGGTGCTGGTTGATCTGGTGATCCGTATGGCGCTGTCATCCTGCGCGGATACGGCTGTGATCCCGATGCAGGACTATCTGGGGCTCGACAACCGTGCGCGGATCAACCAGCCGTCAACCTTCGGGACCAACTGGAGATGGCGTGTGCGGGAGGATGCGCTGACGCCGGAGCTGGCGGCGAGGATCCGGAAGCTGACGGTGGTCTATGGCAGAAGCTGATTTCCGAACGGATAAGCTTGTAGATGTTCACTAAAATTTCACACTCGATTCTGTGCAATAACAACAGGTTTTGCGCAACACTTCTTAAAATAATTGCTGCAGAAGCGATGAGATTGTGAAAAATATGAATTTTTCGTTGCCCATTCAGGATGAGTGTGCTATGATTCTTAATGTCTTCAGGAGAGGACGGGGATATGGATACAGACTCCGTCTTTCCGATACGAGGAAGTACAGCTGTTCATTTCAAGGAGGGTTGTGACATGAAGAACAAAGCATTTTCAGTGGCACTCTGCGGTGTCCTGGCGGTGACGATGCTTGCGCCGATGAGCGTGGCGGCTTCGTCCAGCACGGCGGAAGCTACGTCTACGGGCGTCAGCCTTCGTCTGGTCAACGGCAAGATCGAGGTCGACAAGGCTCTGAAGGAGCTGGCGGCAGAGTACAAGAAGAAGACTGGAGTGGACGTCCAGATCGAGTCCATGGGCGGCGGCATCGACATCCAGTCCACACTGAAAGGCTATTATCAGGCAGACAATATGCCGGATATCTTCGTCTGCGGAAGCGATTCCGATTTCGCGAACTGGGAAGGCCTTCTGGCTGACATGAGCGATCAGGACTGGGTTTCCGACACGGACGCGTCCTACAAGGACAAGGACGGCAAGGTGATCGGCTTCCCGTACACGACAGAAGCGATCGGTCTCGCCTACAACGCGGACATTCTTGACAAGGCGGGCATCGATCCTTCGAAGATCACCGGCCCGGATGCTCTGAAGAGCGCGTTCGAGACGCTTGATTCCAAGAAGGACGAGCTGGGTCTGACCGCAGTGGTCGGCTACTGCGCGGAGGCGACGAACCTCTACTGGTCCACCGGCAACCATCTGTTCGGCGTCTATGAGGACGCGGGCCTGAAGCGCGACGACACCACCTATGTTGACAAGCTTCCGGAGCTGGATACCGACCGTTTCACGGATTATGCGAACATGGTCGCGCTGTTCAACCAGTATTCGGATCCGTCCCTTCTGGTTTCCGGCACGTATGACCAGCAGATCCTGAACTTCGCCTCCGGCAAGTACGCGTTCGTGACGCAGGGCTCCTGGATCGGCGCGACGATGACCTCCGACGACAAGGAGCAGTACGATGCGGCCGGCGACTTCAAGGTCGGCATGCTTCCGTACGCGTTCGAGGACGGCATTGACACGATTCAGACGAACTCTCCGTCCTGGTGGGCGGTGTTCCAGAACGACAACACCGAGGAAGCCGAGAAGTTCCTGAGCTGGTGTGCATCCAACGACGGCGGCCAGAAGCAGCTTGTCGAGGGCGCCGGCTTCATCAGCCCGTTCAAGTCCTGCACCTATGTCGCGGCTGATCCGTTCGCTCAGACGATCTCTGACTACACGGCGGCAGGCAAGACCTCTGCTTGGCACTGGCTGCAGAACAAGGACGGCCTTGCGCAGAACGCTCTCGGTCAGGTCTATCAGGACTTCGCGTCCGGCAGCATGGATACGGACGGATTTGTCCAGGCCGTGCAGCAGGTTCTGACTCAGTACTACGCATCCTGATCTGCGTATCATTCCCGGATGATCGGCGGGCGGCATGAAAACTGCCGCCCGCTTTTCGGGTTATCCTTCGAGTTCCTTTAGGAGGTCCGTATGAAAGTCAACACAGGCAACAAGGTGTTTTCGCCGCTGCTGCTCCTTGCAGGCGCCGTTCTGATGATCGTCTCGCTGGGGATGGATTTCACCCACGACGGCAATCCGTACCGTGGTGCCATGCTGGTCTGCGGCATGGTCATCTTCTTTGTCGGGCTGTATCTTTTCCCGACGCTGCGCCATCATCGGGCGATCGTCTACTTTATTTTCCTGTTCCCGCTGCTCTTCACCTTCGCGGTCACGGTGGTGATCCCGCTGGTGCTCGGTATCGGTTATTCCTTCACGGACTGGACCGGCATCAAGATGACGAAGGTCGTGGGGCTCGCTAATTATCAGGCGATGTTCAAGGATCCGCAGTTCATCTGGTCGATTCTGATCACGTTCATCTTTGTCGCGCTTAATATGGTGCTGATCAATCTGGTCGGCTTCGCGCTGGCTCTGCTCTGCACAACCAAGATGCGCGGAACGGGTTTCTACCGCGCGGCCTATTTCCTTCCGAACCTGATCGGCGGCATCGTTCTTGGCTATATCTGGCAGTTCGTGTTCAGCAACGTGCTGATCAGACTGACTAATAATATTTCGCTTCTGGCGAAGACGAACACCGCGCTGTTCTGCATCATTCTGGTTTATATCTGGCAGTACGGCGGCTACATCATGCTGATTTACATTACGGGACTCACTCAGGTTCCCGCCGACGTGATCGAGGCGGCAGAAATCGACGGCGCGACTCCGTCGCAGATCCTCTTCAGGGTAAAAGTGCCGATGATCCGTGCGACCATCACGATCTGCACGTTTCTGACGCTGACATCCGCCTTCAAGCAGTTTGACGTGAATATGTCCTTGACGAACGGCACGGGTTCCGTGGCGGGCTTCATGGGCTCCTACCTGTCTCAGGGCACGCAGATGCTGGCACTCAACATCTATAATACAGCCATCGCGAAGAACAACTACGCGCAGGGCCAGGCCAAGGCCGTTCTGTTCTTCATCATCCTGGCGGCCATTTCCCTTGTGCAGGTCCGGATGTCCAATAAGAAGGAGGTGGAGCTGTAATGAAGACGACCAAACGATCCAGAGCCGTTATTCTGACCATCGTCGCGATTATCCTCGCGGTCTATATCCTGTTCCCGTTCTATCTTGTCGTGATGAACTCCTTCAAGAAGCAGACGGATATCGTCGCGAATCCGGTGGCGCTGGCCGGCGCTTCCTTCAAACAGCTGGCGACGAACCTGAACGCCGTCGTTAACAACTCGAATTTCCGCTTCTGGTACGCTTTCGGCACATCGGCGGCGGTGACAATCATCTCGCTGGTTCTTCTCGCTGTCCTCGGCTCGATGGCGGCATGGGTCATCAGCCGCAACAACGGCAAAAAGTGGGCCGCCGCGATCTATATGGTCTTCATCGCTTCGATGATCATTCCGTTCCAGGTGGTCATGCTGCCGCTGATCTCGACGTTCCGTGACGCGGGCAAGTTTGTCGGCCTCTCAATGCTTCAGTCGATCCCCGGCATTGTCTTCGCGTACTGCGGTTTCGGCGGCGCGATGACCGTCTTCATCCTGACCGGATTCATCAAGGGTATCCCGTACGACCTCGAGGAGGCGGCCGCGATCGACGGCTGCTCGCCGGAGGGAACCTTCTTCAAAGTGATCTTCCCGCTGCTGAAGCCGGTGATCACGACGGTCACGATCCTGAACGGCATGTGGATCTGGAACGATTACCTGCTTCCTTCTCTGATGCTCGGCCAGAACGGCAAGGTCAAGACACTGCCGGTGGCGGTGCAGGCATTCGTCGGTTCCTACGTCAAGCAGTGGGATCTGATCCTGACGGCGGCTCTGCTGGCGATCCTGCCGATGATCATCCTGTTCCTGTTCGCGCAGAAGCAGATCATGCACGGCATGGTGGAAGGCGCGGTCAAGGGCTGAGCTTTATCCGGATCGGTTTTGCTCCATCCGTACGGACAGCGGGCGGCGTCGGAAGACGCCGCCCGCTGTGTCAATTGAGGAGAAGACAGGAGGACCAGACAGGGAAGGGGGTGACAATGTCTGATCACCATCAAGGAAATCGCGGAACTGGCGGGCGTGAGCCCGACGACGGTCTCCAACGTCCTTCACGGCCGCACAGGCCGGATGGCGCCGGAGACGCTTCAGAAGGTTCAGTCCATCCTGGACCAGACCCGCTATGTGTCCAATATGGGGGCCCAGATTCTAGGTCGCCACGGATCCAGGCTGATCGCGCTGATTATCGCGTATTATTCTTATGAGAAAGAATCACTGCTGGAGGATCCCTTTGTTGGTTCGATCATGGGTTCCGTGGAACAGACGATCCGGGAGAACGGGTACTTCATGATGCTTTACAACAACCCGGATATGGACGAGTGCCTTCAGATGGCAAGGGCGTGGAACATCGAGGGCATGATCCTGCTCGGCGCGCAGCGGCAGGATTATTACCGGATGCGGCGGGAGCTGAAGATTCCTGTCGTATCGATTGATTCCTGTTACCGCAGGGACGACCGGGGCTATGTCAATGTCGGTCTGCAGGATTACGAGGGCGGACGGATCATGACGGAATATCTGATCAGCCAGGGCCACAAAAAGATAGGCTATCTTGCGCTGATGCAGAACGGTACGGATCCTTCGGTGGTATATCTGGACAGCGCGCGGCTGAAGGGCTATGAGGACGCGATGAGGAATCATGGTCTTGCGGTGAAAAAGGAGTGGGTCACGAAGCTCAGCACCGCCGAGGAGGAAAGAGACGCGCAGGTCCGTCAGCTCGCCAGAAGGCGGTTCGACGGATGCACGGCGCTCTTCTTCGGATCGGACGCGATGGCGCTTGAAGCGGCGATGGTGTTCCGTCAGGAGGGCTTCCGCGTGCCGGAGGATATTTCCGTCGCGGGCTTCGACAATATCCGGCTCGCGAGCCGTCTGTCTCCCTCGCTGGCTACCGTGGATCAGAATTTCGAGCAGAAAGGCCGTTGCGCGGTCTGCGAGCTGCTGAAGCTGATGC
>Ga0256404_1002931_pt1 | contig 36194 bp, 24 predicted proteins | sample RumenRJG_01DNA_FD_185990 | JGI IMG/M metagenome (GOLD analysis project Ga0256404, IMG submission 185990) | Bovine rumen microbial communities from Lethbridge, Alberta, Canada - RJG_01 | ecosystem: Host-associated > Mammals > Digestive system > Stomach > Rumen | place: Canada: Alberta | collected... | reverse complement strand
GAGCCAAGAGCTTACCGTCGTTGTCAGCTGCGTCAGTAACGAAGGAGAAGCCACGCAGGTTGTTGCTCAAGGAGATCTTAACATCCTGGTAAGTTCCGTCAGGATACTTCACGTTGTGAAGAGTCACATAGTCGTTGTCCATCAAACCTGTGATGGAACCAGTGCCAATCCAGGAGATGTTGCTGGTGCCAGTGTCCTTGCCACCCTGATAGATGTGGAAGTAGCCATCAACATTAGGAACGTAGACAGCACCGTCTTTACCATTGGTACCGTTCGTACCATTGGTACCATCTTTACCAATAGCCTTGAGGGTGGTTTTTTCACCATCCTTTACCCAATAACCATCATCGCTAATGGTCCATGCAGTACCAGGGGTACCGGGCTGACCATCCTTACCGTTTGTCAACTCGTAGGACTGGCCATTGCTCAGAGTGAGCTTTACACCATTGGGAGTGCTCTCCACTTTGGTGATTACGCTGCCGCTCTGAATTAAGGTCTGGATTTGATCAATCAACTTCTTGTTGGCGTCAATCTGAGCCTGCAGGTTGTTGATGTCGTCATCGTAGTCCTTACAAGAGGTAAACGCCATTGGACTTACGAGTAAGGCCGCAAGCGCTAAAGTACTAAATACTTTTCTGTTCATACGACAAATTTAAATTAAACAATATAATTATTAAAAACTAACTCTCAACTTGATCTTCGTCGGCGCTTTCGCGTCTAACGAATGGACTGCAATCTCCGCCGGGGAGACACAACGGTACCTTGAATCGAGATATTACCAAAGCGTGGTAATGTGATTACAAAACTGTGGTAAAGACATTACCAAACTATGGTAAAGACATTACCAAACTGTGGTAACATCACAATTGTTTAACGCATTAGGTTGACTACGACGGGCCTTGTTTTTAAAGTTGGTTGACCCGGTTAAACATTACTTTTATTTTTGATTGATATGTTGATGTAGCTTGGAGACCTGAGGCAAGCGCATTATACACCTTATTATATATAGGCCGTCTATTACTGGGACAAAACACTATAGGAGCTCTCCTTTTATTTGCTCTATCACCTTTTCATTTGCTTCGTCCACACGATGGGCAGCGATGGCTTCAAGATAGATACGGGTGGTACGCTCCGAGGTATGTCCTAAGGCCGCGCTGATCACCGGCAGGGGCACATGGCTAGCTTGTGCGATGCTCGCCCACGAATGGCGTGCCACATACATCGTCAGTGGACGAGGCAACTCCAAGATCCTGCCTAATGACTTCAGCGCATAGTTCACACGATACTGCATCGTCTTGAAGGCCCGACGCTCGTCCCCGACACCTCTTTTAATAATAGGAAGCAGATACGGCTGGCCATCTTCGTGATTCCTTCTGACGATATCCTCCATCTCCGTCAGCCATGCCATGCTCAGTCGTTGACCCGTCTTATGGCGCCGATAGACAAGGATGCCCTGCTGGATGTCAGTCCGACGCAGATAAGCCATGTCAATAAACGACATCCCACGGGTGTAGAAGCTGAAGAGGAAAAGGTCGCGGGCCAACCGCTGCGTCGCCTTTTGGGGCTCGAGCTTTGCCAGTCTGCCTACCGTCGCGGCGTCGAGAGCCCGTTTCGCCGTCGGGGCGTTTCCCGTATAGACAGTTTCGAAGAGGCCGTCGGGTAGGCTATGCCCAGCCTCGATTGCCAGATTGCATGCCGCCCGCAGACGTTTCATATAGAAACCGATCGTGTTCAGCGACAGCCCGTCGTTGAGAAGACGTCTGCCGAAGTCCGCCAACCACAAGGCATCGAAAAGCACACCGTCGTTCCCGGCAACAGCCATCCTCATCCGCCGCACTGTGGCGCGGTAGGTCTCTGCCGTACGTACATGTCCCTGCTTCTCCTTGTCGTCAGCGATATGCTCCATCCACTCCATCATGTGGCAGACTGTCCATGTCGTGACGCCGTGACCTTTGTCAGAGTCAACGGTCACTGACGCGGCATCAGAGATGTGAAGGTTTAAGAACAGTGAATCGGCGTGAACAAAGTACGAACGAGGTACTTCTAATGTTAAAATGTTCCCTTTCATAGTGATAAAAAGTCATTGATGTAACCTATTTTTCAGTTTGTTGATAAAAAGTCGCCCAAAAGTTTTGTTTTATGAAGAATAAACCTTAATTTTGCAGATTGAAAAGAGGTATGTTATGGAGTGATTCAATAGGACAAGCATAGAAATCTGCCTTAGATGAGAGGACAGAACTGCTAATTTTCAACAAAATTAAGCACCATCCTTGAAAAAGACAAGATTTTATTTGCGTGTCTTAAGAATTATCCCTATATTTGCCACTGAATTGCATCTCCCCGGAGGAGATTGCAGTTTGTCTTACCGGTGCTTTTGCACTTATTTGACGCAAGAACGAAAGATAGTTTTAATAATTATTTGTTTAATTAAAGTTTATCGTATGAAAAAAACAGTTTTAAGTGTGATGATGCTCAGCGCCCTCACGGTCGTTGCCACATCATTAACATCTTGTAAAGACTACGATGACGACATCAACAACCTGCAGGAACAAATCACTGCAAATGCCAACAAGATCGCTGAGATTGAGAAGCTGATCAAGGGTGGCTCGGTTATTACGAATGTCGCGCAGTCTGACAATGGTGTCACGGTGACTCTGAGTGATGGCAAATCATTCAACCTTACCAACGGCAAAGACGGCAAGGACGGTGCTGAAGGCCAGCCAGGTACAGCTTGGACCATCGGTGACGATGGCTACTGGTACAAGGATGGTACTAAGACTACTTACTATGCTCTTGGAACCAACTATGAGTACTATGTTCCTAACGCTCAGACTCACAAGTTTGAGATCTGGAAGGACGGCAAGAAGGTTAAGGATACCGACATCTACTTTGCAAACACAAGCAACGGTACAATCACCGGTACTTTGGACACCAACGCCAAGAACTTGATCCTTTCCGGTCTGTCTGGCTACAGCGAAGACGTTGTCATCTCTCTGACCGGCGACCTGACAAGCTTGGTATTCATGCCGAAGCTTTACCTCGACGGTATCGAGACCATCAACTATCCGTACCTCACTGGTACAACGTTGGTGAAGAAGGCTCCTACCGGCATCAAGAACCACCAGGGCAAGGCTGTCGGTGGCGACATCACGGACTATCAGTCCAACAAGCTGCCCAACGAGCAAGTCAATGTAACAGGTGAGAAGAGCTTCGTCTATGGTCCTACATGGACAGCTCAGTACCACATGAACCCGGCCAACGCCAACACAGAGTATGCTGATGTTGTGGGTTACAACGTGCTGGAGCCTGAGGTACAGTATGTCAAGAGCCGCGCAGCTGCTGAGGCTCTCGGTGTCACATCACCTGAGAAGAAGGACAATGGTGCTGCTGCATTCATGAACGACAACGGTATCCTGACCGCTGGTATCAAGATTGCACATCCTGAGTTGCTCAACCCGAACCCGACTTCTACAACCTACCAGAAGGACAACACTGTCGCTCTGCAGGTGAAGTCTAAGGACAACAAGCTCGCTACCAAGGATGCTATCATCACTTCTGACTATGCTCTGCTCAACCCGCTGCAGGCTAAGCTCGAAGCTATCGTCTGGGCTCAGAAGCCTATGTACGGTGAGATGGACGCTGCAAAGCGCACAGAGACTGGTGACGAGAACGGTATCGTCGACAAGGACGCAAAGATTCACGTCTGGGATTCTCCTAAGGAGGCTCTCGCTGATCCTCGTGGCGCATCCCTCGAGCTCTACTACAATGGTGAAATCGACCTGAGCTCTTACCTCGCACTGCACATGCAGGAGCAGGACTACAAGTCTTTGAGCAAAGAATTCCAGCTCAAGACCCTTAAGTATGGTGACGAGCGCGAGTGGGGTCTGCACTATGAGTTCAACCTGGTGGACTACAATGTTGACGGCAACAAGACCGGCGACAGCAAGTTCGCTACATGGAAAGACCAGGCCAACGGTATCCTGAAGGCCAACAACGTTGACGAGAACGGCAATCCTGCAAAGGACAACCGCGCAGCCATCGGTCGTGAGCCTCTGGTACAGGTTCTCGTTAAGAATGCCAACGGCGATGTCGTGCTCGATGGTTACATTCTGCTACACATCACAGAAAAGGCTCCTGAGGACAAGATCACTGAGCTGACTGCATATCCTGACGGCAAGGGCGAGTTCGACCTCTGCAACGCTGTAGACGGTCTGAGCACCAATTGGTCGCAGTTCAACAAGTACATGCTGACTGACCTCCTCAATGGTACTACCAAGAACGAGTTCGACGCAATGTATGAGCCCGACGTGCTGCAGGCAAATGTTAGCAACGACGCTCAGGGCAATCCTATCGACAAGCTGAAACTCTACAAGAAGAATGCTGACGGTACATACACCGAGGATGAGCTGGGTGACCTGTTCTACTCTGCTAACACCGAGGGTACTACCAACCACACTTGGAAATGGACTCTGACTCCTGAGGAAGTTGAGGAACTGACACACCACGCAAAGAATACACCGGTTGTTGCTACACGCTACTTCCGCTATGTTTTGAAGCAGGCTGTTGTCGGCAAGAAGATTGCTGAGTACAAGTACATCTACGTGAAGGTTACAACCGACCTGACTCGTAAGGCTAACACAGCTATCGCTCTGAAAGAGAAGATCAACAACTACTGGTACAACGAGACCACTGGTGCTGACGACGGCTGGAGCGCAATTGTCAACGATGTTCACGAGCCTATCGACGGTGGCAACATCGACCTCTTCAACAACTCTATCGCAGCTACATTCAAGGGCAATGCTCCTCAGATCACAAATACTTATAAGTATTATTTCGTTCCTGAGGACATCGAGATCACTGCTCAGAACGGCAAGAAGTACACCATCACTGCCGGTGACCAAGCTCGTCACGCCAACGGTGCTTACAACCACTTGTATGACAAGTATGTTAAGGACCACACTGATAAGTACAACAAGGCTACTCTGACTAATGATCTGAACGCTTGTGCTATCGACTACGGCAAGGGTGCTTTCTACAACGACAAGCTCTATGCAGAGTACAACGGCATCTACACTCAGATTGCAAGTCTCGACCAGAAGACTGGTGAGCTGAAGCTGATCAACAACCAACCTGCTAAGGACGTTCTGAACGCCATCGGCTATGAGAAGAATCACGCTAACATCGCCAAGGAGCTTCGCACTTATGTCGGTGTCATCGCTTCTAACGACTGCGGTGTAGCTGTTCCTGTCAGCGACGGTACATTCCTCGCAAGCTGGCAGCGTCCTATCAACCTCAACCCGCTGGAGCAGAAAGAGGCTGTCGACGCTAAGACCAACGGCAACGTCATCTACCTGAGCGACATCGTGAAGCTCTTCGACTGGCGCGGTGAGAGCATGGAAGGTGAGAACAAGTGGTTCTGGGCTTACTATGGCGTGAACGCTATCACCGTGAACGTCGACCCAGCTGCTGTGCAGACTGATATGCACCACACTGGCAAGTTTGAGGCTTTGAAGAATGTTACCGAATTGGCTGAGCTCTACACCTACGGTGAGAACGGAACTATCAACAAGGGTACTCACAAGTTCACGTTCGACCTCTCTGCTTACGACGCAGCAAGCAAGAACGCAGACCTGCTGAAGTACATCGAGGCTAACAAGGGCGTATTCGGTGCTATCTTCTACAAGAACAACGGTGAGAACGTCACTGACTTCACTCTGAAGATTCCTGTAACCATCAGCTACACTTGGGGCGACTTCTATGATACGCTCGTCGTAAAGGTCGTACGTACACAAGGTAACTAATTCATTGAAAACATTCGAAGCTGAATAAGCTCTTATCAGGAGGGTGTGTCTACTAAAGAGCAGGCACACCCTCTTTTCTTATTTAAATATATTCCATCATGAAGAAATACATTCTTTTTGCTTGTACACTGCTGACGCTTGGTTTCTTCGCCTCATGCTCCTCTTGCTCGAACAAGAACGAGAAACCACGTGAAGAGCGCGTTGCTGAGTTCCGCAGCACACTCAACCATGAGGATACCACGACGATGCTCAAGCTTTGCGACGATGCCATGGCGCAACTCAAAGCCGGACAGGTGGACCGCGTGCTCTCCAGCCTCTATGAATACGACGATTCAACAAAAGAGGTGAAGCCGCTGAGTAAGCAGACCGCAGACCGTTTCCGCCGCCGTTTCCGCATGTTCCCTGTGCTGGACTACAGCCGTCAGTTCTTCTCCTTCCAGTTGGAGGGATGTAACGACGTACGATACAATGTGACATGGGCCAAGGCCGAGCAAACCGGTACCGGTGAGCCAGCCAAAACAGCTTATATGTTCAATCCCGTCAAGGTCGACGGCACGTGGAAGCTCTGTGTGAAGACACAGAAAGACGAGATCGACCCGGACATGAGATAAAACTAAACAACCATGAAACACGTTTTACTGTTACTCTCGCTATTCTTCGCCATGGGAGCTTGGGCTGTGCCCACGAAGACGGCGACATTCAACTTCTCTAAGCCTTGGTCGTTGTCTCCTTCCTACCCTGCCTCAGCGTTCGAGACCACTGAAGGCCCTTCCCTCAAGGTGTCTGACGTAAGTTTCACCTCGGGAGATGTCACCTTGAAGTTCAATGATGAACCTAACGCAACAGGCGATTGGCTGGCCAAGCATACCAGTAGCGACCAAAGCACCTACTACACGCTCGACATGAACGACAACAGCCGTATGGTCGTGACCGGATCGGACGTGAAGATTCTCTCCGTCACTATCGGAAAAGGCAGCACACAGGGTGGCTTTGGGCCCGAAAAGGGTCAGGGCGGCACCTTCAACTCTGCCAGCAGCGATTTCTGCTGCCAGTGGAAGGCTGATGGCTCTACCTATCACAGCGTCTCGTTCTTTGTGAGTGGATCCGGCACCGGTGCTCATTTCAACACGGTGACTGTTAAGTACTCTCCAAAGGCAGACGTGCTGACACCGTCCAGTACGACCATTGCTGACGGTGCCACTGTGGGCAGCTTCTCTTCCTTCGGGCTGGACTTTGGCAGGAGCATTTCACTCTTGGGCGGTAACGCCACACTGACGACACCCGACGGCAAGACACAGAGTCTCAATGCTTCGGCAAACGGCTCTACACTCACGCTCGGTGTCAGCAATGCCATTACTACTGATGGTAGCTATTCTGTGAGCATTCCAACCGGTATGATCGAGGACGCTGAAGGATATACCAACACGGCACTGAGCTATACCTTCACGGTGAAGAAAGACCGTGCCACATTCAATCCGATAACCATATCACCAACAGAAGGCTATCAGGCATCCATGTCGCTGACAGAGCCTGTTACCATTACTTTTGATGGTCTGATTGGCAAAGTGAGTGATAAGGCGTTAGAGCTGAAGCTGAATGGGACTACAGTGAATGGTATCACCTTTAAGATCAGTGATGACCACAAGTCAATCGTTGGCACATTTAATGTTGAAGTACCTATGACAGATTTCGGTACTTACACATTGACGATCCCGGAAGGCTATGTTCACAATGCAGCCTACAATGTTGAGGATGCCGACCGTTGGAATAAGGCAGTGACCTATTCTTGGTTGGTTTCTAACAAGAAGCCTGACTCTGAGACGATGAAGGCCGCCAAGTCGTTGCTTGCCATCACCGGCGTGGGATATCCTGCTACGGACAGTGAGGCACGCAAGGCGCTCTCTGATCTCGTCAATGCCGAGACAACTCCTTCTGACGAAGATCTGAAGACGGCTATGGCCAACTTCTACAAGGAGACTAACGTGACCCTGCCCGAAGATGGCAAGTACTATAAGATCTCCGGTGTCAACGAAAAGGGTGCTAAGCTATATCTGACCTATGATGGCACAGCCGTAAAGCTTAGCTCTTCACAGACAGATGCCTACTCATTCAAGGCAGAGTCTAAGGGTGATGGCAAAGTGGCTTTCTCTACCTTAGATGGTAAATATCTGCATTTGCTGACCAAGTTTGACACATATACAGGTACTTCACCCAAGAATGTGACAACCGCTTACGACGCATCGGTCAATGACCTTACTCTCGCCCGCTTGTCAGTTGAAAATACTGACCCTGAAAAGACTTTTGGAACATTCAGCGTGAAAGGAAGCCTGGGTAAAGATCCTGCGACAAGCAACGAAGATATTGCCTACGACTTGCTCGATTTCACACTGAACAGCATTCTTACGAATCCGAAATATAATAACCTTTTCTTCAACGAAAATGTCTCCAGTGCCTTCGTCTTCGAAGAGGGCACTAAGCCTGCCGAGGAGAGTGTAGATGTAGATGTCACTTTCACTCCCAGTACCATCAAGAGTCTTTCTGAAGAGATGAGACTCAGCTTCACCCACAACAGTGGTGTGAAACTCAAAGATGGTGTCGTGCCAGCTGTGACCGACGAGAAAGGCAATGTCGTCAGTGGTGCCTCTGCTACGATCACTGCATTGAAGAACTCTGATATGGACTTCGTGGTCAAAGTCAGCGGCATCACCAAGGAAGGCACTTACAAGCTGGTATTCCCGAAAGGAACCTTCAGCTTTGTTGACAATAACAAGCAGGTCACTTCCAACGAGTTGACTGAGACCTTCACACTGAGCACATCTTCTACTCCTGATCCAACACCGGATCCTGATCCGATGCCTTCAGACTTCAAGCACTATCAGTATTGGGAGAAACTGCCGGCAGAAGGTGGCTCACAGGCTGAATATCCTAAGGATTACATCACCCAGTACATCGTGCTCATTGACCGCGCGCAAACCAATGGCCTTGTCGGCAATCCCAAAGCAAGAGTAGAACTTGTTGAGTTCAGCAACAACCAGCTCATGGGCTATGGCCACTTCGAAGCAGACCCTGACCATACCGACAAGATCAACTACGCCCTCAAACTCGTGTGGGACCAGCCTATCGATATGGTACATGTCAGAACGACCGACTACGCCTTCAAGATTCCAGAGGGTGCTTTCGGTGACTCTAACTACGGTAAGTATCTGAAGGACCCAAGCAGCGTCAAGTCGTCTGACTGCACAGTCAATGATTCCTTCATGAGAACCTATTCCATCAATACTACGCTCACGGGCATCCGTGACATCAACGCAGATGAAAACGCCCAAAAGGTCATCTACGACCTGCAGGGCCGTCGTGTAGAGCACGTCACAAAGGCTGGTGTGTATATTGTCAATGGTAAGAAGCTGTTCATCAAGAAATAAGGTGAACAAGACAAACTAAGGAAATAGCAGAGATCTCTCTTGATCTTTCTTTTCTACATCCAACGCGCCGGGGGCCCCACACCCCGGTGCGTTTTTCGTTGTGGCTGTTGGATAAAAAGGACGGCATAAAAGTGTGACTTGGTCAAAAAAGTACTGCTACATAGACTTTTGCAGGCAAAAAAGAGGGACGAAATGCAAAAAAAAGGAGAAAAAACACCGACATAAGAAAAAATTTATTAACTTTGCAAACACAGCGTGTGTAAGCTAATGAAGAAGTATCGAGAGATCTTTCATTTAATCAATTATAAATAGGTAAAGTTATGAGAAAGTTATTCATTGCATTGGCTTTTGCCGGTTTCGCCCTGGGCACTCAGGCTCAAGAGGCAACTCCCGTACAGAAGTACAGCGTGGCCACCAACTCTTTCTGGAGCAACTGGTTTATTCAGGGTGGCGTTGACTGGAGTGCTTGGTACAGCAACGAGGAGCACGGACTGGGCCTGTCGAAGAGCCCGTTCAAGAAGTTCCGTAGCAACCCGGGCGCTTCTGTCGCTATCGGTAAGTGGTTCACACCGGGCATCGGACTCCGCACCAAGCTGCAGGGTATCTGGGGCAAGGCTGTCACTGACGACAACAACGCCGGCAATGGCATGAAGTTCTGGACACTGAACGAGCACGTGATGTTCAACATGAGCAACCTGCTCTTCGGCTACAACCCCAACCGTGTGTGGAATGTGATTCCCTTCGCCGGTGGTGGTTTCTCCCGTAACTGCAAGACCAACCTCTATGCTATGCAGCTCAGCGTCGGTTTGCAGTCTTCTTGGCGTCTGAGCAACAAGATGAATGTCTACGTCGAGGGTGGTTGGAACCGTATGGAGGAAGACTTCGACGGCTACAGCACCAGTTCTAACTTCAAGGGTAGCGAGAGCACTCTGCGCGGATGGGAAGACAAGGACAATCACCTCTATGCCGAGGTGGGTCTGACCTTCAACCTGGGCAAGGGCACATGGAACAAGGTTCCTGACGTAGACGCTCTGAAGGCTATGTATCAGAATCAGCTCGACGCTCTCCAGGGTCAGCTCGACGATGCTAACGCAGAGAACGCACGTCTGAAGAAACTCCTCAGTGAGCAGCCTAAAGAGGCTCCGAAGGCTGTCAAGGACTTCGTCACCACTCCGGTATCTGTCTTCTTCAACATCAACCACACCGACATCGCTTCCCAGAAGGACCTTGTCAACGTGAAGGCTATCGCCCAGTATGCTAAGGAGAACGGCAGCAAGCTGAACGTCACTGGTTATGCTGACAGCGCTACTGGTACTCCTGAGATCAACCAGAAGCTCTCCGAGGGTCGTGCAGCTACTGTTGCTGACGAGCTCGTGAAGATGGGTGTAGACCGCGCTAACATCAACACTGTCGGTAAGGGTGGTGTTGACGAGTTGTCTCCTGTCTCCTTCAACCGTCGCGCTACTGTGCAGGTGGCTGAGTAACGCCCTACCCTAGAGCCCTTCCCTAGCCCTCCCCAAGGGGAGGGGATGGAGAAACCCACAAGGACGGGCAGGAAGCTTTAGGGATGCTTGAGAGGCTTTAGGGAAAAGGCTAAGGCCTTAGTAAAGACAAAAAAAATAACCGAATATCGGGAATGTTCCTGATATTCGGTTTTTTGTTTATTGACTTCGTATATATTCTTTATATTCGGTTATCTTCTTAAATGCTTAACGCTCACACAGAGGCACAAACAATGCCACTGGTAGCCTCATCACCAAGTAAGCTCATCTCTATTCCTCCCCATATGAGAAAGGCTGATATTTTAAATAAAGCGAATGGAAATCTTGTCTAATTCAACAATATTGCTTAAATTTGCAAGAAAAAGGACTGATATGGCAACGTTTTGTAGATGTACCCGATGAGAGCCTCGTCGCTAAACTAAAGCAGATATGCAAAATGCGACAAGGAGTCACCTCCGTAAAAGTAGCTCGTCCGTCTTCGCATACTAAGGATATAACGAAGACAGCTGGCTATCGCGAAGTAATGGAGGAGGACATTAAGGAAGGACGTGTCTATAAGGCTGCAAGTCGGACGACATGTTCAAGCAAATTTTAGGCTGATCTACCAAATATGCTATACCAACCGGTTTAAGAAAAAAGACTATGAACAAGAAAAGGTCAATGGCAGACAGTATCTCAGATATGGTATCAGAGCCTATCGCAAAGTATGGGCAAAAGGTTCATTGTGACTATACCCAAAGACATACATCTACAAAAGAGCGGATTAAGGCAAATACAGTATCCGTTGATGAGTATTTCGACAAACTGCTTTCAAAGATTCATAGTGATTATGCAAAGCTATGAGGTAAGAATCAGTCAGGCCGCTTTTGCCGACATGGCGGATCTACGTGCTTTTTTAAAGGCAATGATGACAGAAGAAGGTGCAATAAGATACGCCAATAACATGAGGGCAGAAATCAAAATGCTATCAGAATATGCAGATTGTTATGGTACAACGACCTCCAAATATTTACGTCTCATACATCCTAAGGCACGAAGAATGGTTTCACATAATCGACGATGGATTTATGTCTTTCATATAGAGAGCTCTTTTGTCATAGTAGACCGCATATTACCAGCAAAAATGGTAAAATAGTAAGACTTCACAGCTATACCATTCCAACATTACCGGCAACGGGTATTGCCATTCCCTCCCCTCGGGGAGGGTTAGAGAAGGGCTTGAGTTAGGTGAAGGGCTACTTCCCTTATTCCCCTAACATTTGCTCTATCTCCTGCTGCTTGAGGATACAGAGGATCTTATGACCGTCGGGCGTGTAGTTGACATTACTGCAGAGGAAGAGGCTGTTGACGATATTCTCCATCTCGTCGTTTTGAAGCACCTGACCGTAAGGAATCGCGGCGGCACGCGCCATCGTCAATGCCAGTTGTTCATTGACCTTCTGTAAAGCCTCATCACCCGTAGCATGAACACCGTCAAGCATGTCGTGAAGCAGATCCATCACGTTGATGCCGTCAAGACCTTCCGGCATCGCATTGACCGACCACGTACTGCCACCTAAACTTGTCAGCTCAAAGCCCATGGCCTGCAACTCCGGCATGATCTGTCCTAAGGTCACCTGCTGCTGAGCCGTGAGTTCCAACGACTCGGGAAAGAGTACCTTCTGCGCCCGCATCTTCTTTGCCTCCAACTGCTTCTGATACTGTTCGAAGAGAATGCGGATATGTGCCCGATGCTGGTCCACGATCATCAGCCCTGACTTCACGGCTGTCATGATGTACTTCCCTTTATATTGATAGTGCGACGGAGCCTTCTCCTCCAGCACCTGCTTCGTACCCGTTGCCACACTCTTCTCCTGAGGGAAGAGATCGTCAGGCGCAGAAGCCGGTACATCGTTGAAAGATGACGACGAGGCACCGCTCATCAACGCGTCGAAATCAGCAAATGCCGATGCCGAGTTGCCCATACGCGAGGCATGGAAGCCCTCTGAGCTCATTTGGGAGGCGTGAAGGGGCTCTGAACCCATACGTGAAGGATGAAAGGAACTGGAGCCACCGGAGGATGGTGCCGGCGCTGTGAACGGGTTGTATTGCGGGTCGAAGTCTACCTTTGGCATAGAAGCCCCATTGTTGGGATCGAAGACTGGGATGTCTGGCTTGCCCTCTGTGTCGAAGTCCAGCGTGGTGGCATTGCTGAAGATGCCCACAGCATCCTTTACGGCCGCATTGAGGATCTGCCACACCGCCTGCTCGTTTTCGAACTTAATCTCCGTCTTGGTAGGATGGATGTTGACGTCGATATCTTTTGGCGAGACATCGAAATAGAGGAAAAACGGCACCTGCTCGCCTTGAGGGATCAGGCGGTCAAAAGCCGACATCACCGCCTTGGCAAAATAAGGATGGCGCATATAGCGGCCATTGACAAAGAAATACTGATGGGCATTCTTTTTCTTTGCCGACTCCGGCTTGCCCACGAAGCCATGGATGCCACATAGAGAGGTTTCCACCTTCACGGGCAGGAGATCCTGGTTGAGACGGTTGCCAAAGACATCGACGATACGCTGGCGCAAGCCACAGGCACGCAGGTTGAGCAGTTCTGTGTCGTTGCTGTGCAGACGAAAGACTATATCGGGATAGACCAGTACGATGCGCTGGAATGCCGTCAGAATGTTATTGAGCTCGGTATTGTTAGACTTGAGGAACTTGCGGCGGGCAGGTACGTTGAAGAAGAGGTTCTCCACCATGAAGTTGGAACCTTCGGGACAGGCACACGGTTCCTGTCCCGTCACCTTACCACCGGCGATGGACAGATGCGTGCCGATGTCCTCTCCCCGTTGCCGCGTCTTCAGTTCCACCTGAGCTACGGCAGCGATCGACGGCAGAGCCTCACCACGGAATCCCATGGTATGAAGGTCGAAGAGGTCGTCGGCCTTACGGATCTTAGATGTAGCATGGCGCTCAAAGGCCAAGCGAGCGTCGGTCTCAGACATGCCTTTACCATCGTCGATGACCTGAATGGACGTGCGCCCGGCATCGACGACAGCGACGTCGATATGCTTGGCACCGGCGTCGACAGCGTTCTCGACGAGTTCCTTGATGACCGAGGCGGGGCGCTGGATGACCTCACCGGCCGCGATTTGGTTGGCTACTGAGTCTGGAAGAAGTTGAATAATATCACTCATAACGTCATAACATCAAAACAAACAAAACAACACACAGGAGGATGAGCACGATGAGCAGTAGATTACCGGAAAGTAAGCCGGGCCGTCGACGACGCACACGACTGTCAGCAGACAGAAAAGTGCCGCGCAGGACCTCCGGACGAAAGCGGCGCAGGATCTCGGCATCGTCAACCTCAGAGTCTTGTGCTTCCCTACCCTCCTTAGTCTGCTGATCTTCCGCGGCTAACTTCTCACGCGCGTGCTCTTCCATCTGACGCAGTCGTTCCTTCCGCTCATCGTAGTAGATGAACGTATGATGGAAGGGACGGGGACGACGGGAAGTGAAGAACATAAGCAGAGATGATTAAGACCTATCGTTTACTATATTATTTAATACTCCCACAGAGACACAGAGCCGCGGAGAAGCTCATCATTCCTTAAAATGGCGAAGCCACCTTTGTGTGCTCTATATATAATAAGGTGTCCTTGTCTTTCTCTGTGACTCCGCGTCTCTGTGTGAGGGAAATTACCTGCAAGAAGGTTAGGGCGGCCACGGCGGGCCGCCCCTACACTGCCACCCTTGCGCACGAATGGGTATTGCCATTCCCTCCCCTTGGGGAGGGTTAGGGAGGGGCTCCCCTTGCGCACCAATAGGTTTCGCCATTCCCTCCCCTTGGGGAGGGTTAGGGAGGGGCTCCCCTTGCGCACGAATGGGTATTGCCATTCCCTCCCCTTGGGGAGGGTTAGGGAGGGGCTCCCCTTGCGCACGAATAGGTTTCGCCTTTCCCTCCCCTTGGGGAGGGCTAGGGAAGGGCTGGAGGGCTGAAGGCCTAGGGAAGGGTCCCCTATCGTTTGCGCGACCTTGGTGTCTTCTTCGGCGGTGGAGCCTGATGTCCCTTTGGCCCGGCTGCTGCCGACGCAGAAGCTTCCGCCTTTTGCGAAACGGCCTGACTGCCGATCTGCTGAATTGGTGCGGCATGGCGCTTGATATGTTTCAACTCTGTTCCCGAAGCTTTCGCTTTCCAGTTAAACACATCATCCTTGTCCTTGGGTCGGATATAATCAAACCACGCAAAGACATCGAGCTTGTCCTTGCCCGCCGGAATCTGTGTCATCGGGTAGAGCGTACCCTGGGCTTTCGGCATCCAGATACGTTCCAGCTTGCGCTGGTCGTTGACAAAAGAGCGCATGGTGTCGGTCTCGATATAGTTGAGTCCGATCAGCGTGCTGTCCTTGTCGTCGACAGGGAAGAAGATCGCCCGCACATTGCCTACGGCATCGCTGCGTCTGATCTTTCCGCCGAGGAAATAGGCAAACATATTGGTGGAGGACACCTGATTGTAGTGTGTGGAGTCTTGCATGAGTTCGATGGAGAGAGCCTGTCCGAGGACGTGGGCCTCACGGATTGTGGTGTCGTTCATAAACGTCAGGATCTTCTCACCCAAGAGCTGCCGCTGTCCGTTCCAGAGGATCGGATCTCGGTACATCGTCATGCACGAGTCTTTGGAGTTGAAGACCAAAGAGTCGCAGACCGCCTGCGCGTCGTTGCGGAAGATGCGCACACGGGGATAGCAATGCACCTTGCGGTAGACTGAGTCTGTGTTGATATGAAAGGTCTCCACGCGCATCGTGTCGCCGTGCATCCACAGCGTGTCGGGACGGGAGTAGTCCATGACGAGCGCACGCCCCGTGGCAAAGCCGCGTCCGGTCTTCTCGTTGTAGACGACGAGGTGAGCCGTGAGCCGGTTCTTATTGCGCTTATCGACATAGATCACATTGCCCTGTCCATAGTTGCGCCCGGTCTTGCTATTATAGAATAAGGTGTCGGCGGTAATTGTCTTGTCCTTGTTGACTACCGTCGAGCGCCCATAGAGGTCAGCCTTGTCGGTCTTGGTATTGAAGTAAGCGTCGGTGGTGGTGATGACGTTCTGCCCATTGATGATACGTGAGGCACGCGGCGTGCCCTGCCCTTTGTTGGGTGTGTACTGTCCGACGACATGCGCCCGTGAAGTACGGGTGTCGTAATAGAGCGTATCTGTGGAGACACGCGTCTTCGGCGTATGGAGCTGTACATCGTAGTAGAAGACAGCCTGCTTGGTCTCGGTGTTGTACTCGCCCCAGTCAGAACTGAGCCTGCTCGTGCCGTCGATAAGGCGTCCGCCACGGAAGAAATAAGCATTGTTGTAGAGCCGGTCGTAGTTCAGCGAGTCGGTGTAGAGCGTCTGCCGGGCATGATGGAGCACGACATTGTTGCGGGCCTCCATGAGCTGTTCCTCACCATCGTACCACGCACGCTGACAGGTGAGCGTGATGTTGTCCTGCGGCTGACGGAAATGCACATGTCCCATGGCGCGCACGGAATTTGTGGTCTGATAGAAATATGCTGAGTCGCACGTCAGCGTGGCACCCCTATGAAGAAAGTGGACGTGTCCCTTGACGATCTGCGCGTCGGGATTAGGCCCGTACATGTCGAATTTCAACTCATCGGCATGTACGAGATAGACCCTGTTGTCCACCGCCTTGCGCTTGCGGGGCGCGGCAATGGCGGTCAGCATACAAAGTGCAAAGAGGCATAGAGCCGTAAGAGAAACGGCTCCATGCCTATATGATAAGTGTTGGAAAAATCTGCGGAACGTCATCTGATCCATCCCTGATACTGAAATTTACAATCTTTATAGCGGTCGTTGACCCTGACATAAGTATGCTTGATCTTGTCGACGACCCAGTCATTGAGCACTTTCTCACGCTCCTTGGCCAGGACGACATCCTTCATCACCTGGAAGTCCTCCGTGATGGTGGCACGGTGTCCTTCCACCCGGCTCTTGAGCTTGATGATGCAAGCGACCGTCTTGTTCTTGTTGTTGATACGTGTGAAAGGTGCGGAAATCTCACCGACCTTCATCGTGTCGACGACTCTTGCGATCTCTGTAGGCAACTCCTTCATCTGGAAACGTGAGGTCATGCCGTCAGAAGTACTGTTGGACATGAGACCTTGGTTGTTCTTCGTGTCTTTGTCATCAGAGATATAGGAGGCACCGGCTTCGAAGGTGAACTTACCATTGACGATATCAGTGCGTATGGAATCGAGGCGATGCTCGGCGGCGTCAATATCGTCCTGCGCAACCTTTGGTCTGAGCAAGATGTGTCGCACATTGATCTTGTCACCACGTTTGTCGATGAGCTGAATGATATGATAGCCGAATTCCGACTCCACGATTTTAGACACCTTCTTTGGATCGGTCAGGTTGAAAGCCACTTGGGCGAAAGCAGGATCGAGCATACCACGCCCCATGAAGCCCAGCTCACCACCCTGACGGGCGGAACCCGGATCTTCGGAATAGAGGCGTGCCAAAGTGGAGAAGCTCGTCTCACCATTGTTGACACGTTCGGTGAATCCGCGAAGCTCGTCCTTGACGCGGTTGATCTCGCTCTGCTTGATCTTCGGAGAGACCTGTATCACCTGTACCTCCACCTCTGTGGGCACATAAGGCAGGCTGTCCTTCGGTACATTGCGGAAATAGCTGCGCACGTCTGCCGGCGATACCTTCACATCCTCGACAAGCTTCTGCTTCATCTTCTGGATGAGCTGTTGGTTCTTGAACTCATCGTGCATGTCGTTGCGGATCTCATTGATGGACTCCTTGCGATACTCTTCGAGTTTCTCCTGACTACCCGCGATCTCTATCCAACGGTTGAGCTGCTGCTGCACACCGGCGGCAATCTCGGACTCACTGACCTCGATAGAGTCGATCTCGGCCTGATGGAGGAAGAGCTTCTGCACGGCAAGCTGTTCGGGAATGGCACAGTCGGGATTGCCACCCCACGTCATGCCTTCCTGCTGGCCCTGCATACGCATCATCTCTACATCGGACTTGAGGATAGGCTCGTCGCCCACCACCCACACGACTTCGTCGATGACACTACTCTCGGGTATCGGAGCCTCTTCCTTAGCTGTGCTGTCATGTGACGTAGAATCCGAAGCCCCACGACTCAGAGAACCCGTCAAGCCGGGTACCGTGGTCATGGCCGAAAGAGAGGCCGCAGCCAACAAAAGTGCTGCGACAAAGGGGATATGGCGCTTATTGATTATTTTCATGTTGCTATTTCTGACCTGTTGATCTGTTTCTTACTTGACCGTGTCGACGACAGCCTCATTGACGGTAACGGGATACTTGCGGCGAAGCTGATCTACCCATTCCTTTTCCAAGGCATCCTGGTAATCGGCAACGACGAGTTCACGCACGTCGTCCATCTCTTTGGGTGCTTTGAGCTTCTTGCCGTAGACAGCCATATAGGGATAGTCCTTGACAGGCTTGGCAATTGTGTCCTTGCCGAAGATCTCTTTGTCAACCAAAGCGTTGTCACCCATGCGGAAGATACCCTTCTCCACACGGATACGTAGCACGGAGTCGGCATTGAAAGTGGTGCGGAGCTTTGCTGCCCACTGGCTGAACGGCAAGTGCTTCACTGCTTTCTTCACTCGATCTATATCCTCCTGTGCACGTGTGCAATAGGCGATACCTTTGAAACGCGGTGCATCCCAACGATAGCGCTTGCGGTTCTTGCGGAAGTACTGTTCCAAACCAGCCTCGTCATTCTTGGCTTTTTCCCATACCATGCTGTCGGCGATGGCGAAGAGCAACAGGCCGTCGTGGTATTCTTGGATGAGATACTTCAAGTTGGGGTCTTGCTTCTCCATCTCTTCCCGCTTGGCCGTCAGCACAGCGTCGGGAGTGGTATGGCGTTGCTTGGCCAGTGTGTCGAGCTTCTGATTGATGATTTGCTCACGCAGGTTGCGCTGGTCTATAAACCGGAGAATGTCGGCACGCTGACTGTCGTAAGAGAAGAATGGCTGATGGCCTTGTCTTAAAACGATATGCCAACCGGCCGGCGAAAGGAAAGGCTTGCTCAGCTGACCGTCTTTCAGACTCCACACCTGATTCTCGAATTCCGGAAAGGTCTGTCCCTTGACAATCCAAGGCAACTGACCGCCCTCACTGGCGGAGCCCGGATCCTGAGACACTTTGCGGGCTAAAGCAGCGAAGTCCGCACCATGCTGCAAAGCATTATAAACCGAGTCGATGCGCTGCTTGGCAACTTTCTCCTCATCGGGTGTAGCCTTTTGCTTCATGGCGAGGAGGATATGTGAGACGCGCACCATGCCGCCGTTATCGTCGATGCGCTGGCGGGCCTCCTCATAGATTTTCCTGGCCTCAGCCTCTATGTCCGCACTGTCGATCATCGCCGGACGGATCTGCTGGTCGCGATAACCGGCAAATTCCTTCTTGTAGGACGACAGCGTGTCGAGATGCGCATCCTTGGCAGCCTCCACCTTCAACTTATAGTTGATAAACAGCGGCACGTAGTCGCGTACGCTCTTACGGTCGAGAACACCATTGGTGTTGTTCTTTTTATAGGAATACGCAAACTCAGAGCGAAGAACCGGATGACCGTTGACGGTCATGATGACGGGATCGTCGCTCTGAGCAAAAGAGAGGGTGCCACACAAAAGCATGGCGCCCACTATCACATGTTTCCTAGAGAATAATTTGTTCATGCAAAGTAATGATTACTCGGGACGCGAGTAGTTCGGAGCTTCACTTGTGATCGTAATATCGTGCGGATGGCTCTCAAGTACACCGGCATTGGTGATGCGGGTGAACTTAGCGTCGTGCAGACGTACGATGTCAGGAGCACCGCAGTAGCCCATGCCCGAGCGCAGACCGCCGGTGAGCTGATAGATAACCTCCTGTACGGTGCCCTTGTAAGGTACACGACCGGCGATACCTTCCGGCACAAGTTTCTTGGCATCGCGGATGTCGTTCTGGAAATAACGGTCACGTGAACCGTTCTTCTGCTCCATGGCCTCCAAAGAACCCATGCCACGATAGCTCTTGAACTTACGTCCGTTGAAGATGATGGTCTCACCAGGACTCTCCTCGGTACCAGCAACGAGTGAACCGATCATCACGCAACTGCCACCGGCAGCCAATGCCTTGACGATGTCACCGGAATAGCGCAGGCCACCGTCAGCGATCAATGGCACATCGGTACCCTTCAATGCAGAGTAGACATCATAAACAGCGCTCAACTGAGGCACACCGACACCGGCAACGACACGCGTGGTGCAGATAGAACCCGGACCGATACCCACCTTGACAGCGTCTGCACCGTTGTCGACGAGATACTTGGCAGCCTCGCCGGTAGCGATATTGCCGACGATGACATCCAAGTTGGGGAAGGCAGCCTTCACGTCGTGGAGTTTTCCGACGACACCGGCACTATGGCCATGAGCAGTATCGATGACAATGGCATCAACACCGGCCTCTACCAAGGCCTGTGCACGGTCGAGCGTGTCAACAGTGACACCGACACCGGCAGCTACGCGCAAACGGCCCTTGTCGTCCTTGCAGGCCATCGGTTTGTCCTTGGCTTTCGTAATATCTTTATAAGTGATCAGACCCACGAGATGGTTGGCATTGTCAACCACGGGGAGTTTCTCGATTTTGTTTTCCTGAAGAATCTGTGCGGCAGCAGCCAGGTCTGTGCGCTGATGTGTGGTTACCAAATTCTCTGATGTCATCACGTCGTCGACAAGCTTATCCATATGGCGCTCGAAGCGAAGGTCGCGGTTAGTGACGATACCCACGAGATGGTTTTCCTCATCTACCACGGGAATGCCGCCGATATGATAGTCGTGCATCATATCCAAAGCATCCTTGACAGTGCGGCCGCGGCGAATGGTGATCGGGTCATAGATCATACCGTTCTCAGCACGCTTGACGATGGCTACCTGACGAGCCTGCTCCTCGATAGACATATTCTTATGGATGACACCGATACCGCCCTCACGTGCAATGGCAATGGCCATCGATGACTCGGTCACCGTGTCCATGGCGGCCGTTACGAAAGGAACGTTGAGTTCGATGTGACGTGAAAACTTGGTTTTCAACGACACCTCCTTAGGAAGTACTTCTGAATAAGCAGGAATCAACAGGACATCATCAAATGTGAGTCCGTCCATCACAATTTTATCTGCAACAAATGATGACATAAAACGAATTTTAGAAATTTATTGCGTGCAAATATACTCATTTTTTTCCGAATAGGGAGATTGAGTAACTCCATTTCTTTAGCCTTTAATGCTATTTAACAGCAACAAGGAGATCAATTGGCTTGTTCAGAAAGGAATTTGATCAGAACGAGGCGTACTTTCTCCTCAGCGGTGAGGCCTCCGTCATCGTCATAAATTTCACATTCATCGATGGCTGTGTCGACATCATCGCTGTCACTGTTGCGGAAATAGTCGTAGATGTCGTCAACCTCATCAGGGTCGATGACATCCTCGTCATCGAGGTAATAGCTGATGTCTACCTTCATGCCGCTATTGACAATGGACTCGATGTCGTCGATCAGATCATCGAAGCCGCAGCCCTGCATCGAGGCGATCTCATCCAGCGGTACACGGCGGTCGATAAGCTCGATGATCTTCAGTTTCTTCATCGACTTCTTGGGCAGACTGATGACACGCATCATATCCACCCGCTGGATGTCGTTGTCCTCACAATACTTCTTGATGAGATCCACGAAGGGCTTACCATATTTATGTGCCTTGCCCTGCCCTACGCCTTGTATCTGTTGCAGTTCCTCCAGGCTGACGGGAAAGCTCGTCGCCATCTGTGAGAGCGAGATGTCCTGGAAGATCACATAAGGCGGCAGATTATGCTTACGGGCCACATCCTTGCGCAAGCCTTTCAGCAAGCCGAGCAGTTCCTGGTCGAGGGCACTCACGCCACCTTCGGCATTCTCCTCTACATCGTCGTACTCACGGTCGTGAACAGCGAAGAATGGCTTCGGACTCTTGATAAACATCCTGCCCTCGGGCGTCAGCTTCAACAGTCCAAAGTTCTCCACATCCTTACGGATATAATGCGAGATCATAGCCTGACGGATGACTGGGTTCCAAATGGTGGAGTCCTCCTCATTGAGTTTGGCTCCAGCACCGAACTCTGGCAGTTTGTTGTGACCATGGCGCACGATGTTGTCCGTAGCACGCCCTTTGACAAAGTCGGTGATATAAGCCTGGTCGAAGTTTTCCTTCACGGCCTTGATGGCATTGAGGACGATGAGCAAAGCATCAGTAGCCTCGAACTGCTTTTGCGGATGCAGGCAGTTGTCACAATTGCCACAGTTGTCCTGCGGGTACTCCTCACCAAAATAGTGGAGCAGCATCTTGCGGCGGCAAACCGAAGACTCGGCGTAGGCCTTGGTCTCCTGCAAGAGCTGATAGCCGATCTCCTTCTCATTGATATCTTTGTTCTCCATGAACTTCTCGAGTTTCTTCAAGTCCTTAGGAGAATAGAAAGCGATACAGATGCCCTCACCGCCGTCACGTCCGGCTCTGCCCGTTTCTTGATAATAGCCTTCAAGACTCTTGGGAATGTCATAATGGATGACGAAGCGCACGTCGGGCTTGTCGATGCCCATGCCAAAGGCGATGGTCGCCACGATGACATCGATCTCTTCCTTCAAGAAGTCGTCCTGCGTCTTAGTACGCAACTCTGAATCAAGGCCGGCATGATAGGGCGCGGCTTTGAAGCCATTGATCTGAAGTTTCTTGGCCAGCTCTTCCACCTTTTTGCGCGAGAGACAATAGATGATGCCGCTCTTGCCGGGATGCTGCTTGATAAACCGGATGATCTGGCTGTCGGTGTCTTCCTCACTGATCTTGGGCCGCACCTCATAGTAGAGGTTCGGCCGGTTGAAGGAACTGCGGAACTCCTCCGCGTCGAGGATGCCGAGACTCTTCTTGATGTCCGACCGCACCTTGTCCGTGGCTGTTGCCGTCAAAGCGATGACAGGCACCGAGTCGACATGCTGTATCTCGGCAATGCGGTTGATGGTAGGCCGTATGTTGCGGTACTCGGGGCGGAAGTCATGTCCCCACTCCGAGATGCAGTGCGCCTCGTCGATCGCATAGAAAGAGATGTGGAAAGAAGAGAAGAACTCAAGGTTCTCCTCTTTATTAAGAGATTCAGGAGCCACATACAACAACTTCGTGCGGCCGCTGTGCACATCATCCACCACGCGGTTGATGGCGGCACGGTTGAGCGACGAGTTGAGGAAGTGAGCCAGGCCGTCTTCCTCTGTCAGGCCATTGATGACATCGACCTGATTTTTCATCAGTGCGATCAGAGGCGACACGACAATAGCCGTTCCATCCATGATCAGCGACGGCAACTGATAGCACAGGCTCTTGCCGCCACCGGTAGGCATCAGCACAAAGGTGTTGTTTCCCGCCATGAGATTACGGATGATCGCTTCCTGATCGCCCTTGAAATGATCAAAGCCGAAGTATTTCTTCAATGCTTGAGTCAAGTCCACTTCCTTAGTCATTGCATGCTCCTTAGATGATTCTTATTTAATAATGTAATATGCAGAGAGCCGCTTCCACGGCCGCTGGCATTATTGTTCTCTCTGCGTTTCTCCTCTCCGCTTAAGCTGATTCGAGTCGCTGCAGATGAGCCTTGTCCAATTGTTGCTTGGCATAGTCAAGCGTCACCTCAAACTTCTTGATGCGTTTTGACGGCACGTCAAACATGGCATCCATCATCACCTCCTCAACAATAGAACGCAGGCCACGGGCACCGAGTTTGTACTCCACAGCCTTGTCCACGATGAAGTCAAGGGCTTCCTCGGTGAAGGTCAGCGTGATGTGATCCATCTCAAACAGCTTGATGTACTGCTTGACAATAGAGTTCTTCGGCTCTACCAAGATACGGCGCAATGCGTCACGGTCCAAAGGATTGAGATAGGTCAGCACCGGCAGACGGCCAACCAGCTCCGGGATCAGGCCAAACGACTTCAAGTCCTGCGGAAGGATATACTTCATCAGATCGCCGCGGTCGATATGCCGGGCATTCTGCACAGAGTTATATCCTACCGTATGCGTGTTGAGTCGCTGTGCTATCTTGCGCTCGATGCCGTCGAAGGCACCACCACAGATAAACAGGATGTTCTTGGTGTTGACATGCACATAGTCCTGGTCAGGATGCTTGCGGCCGCCCTTTGGCGGTACGTTGACCATGGTTCCCTCCAAGAGTTTGAGCAAGCTCTGCTGTACGCCCTCACCACTGACATCGCGTGTGATGCTGGGGTTATCGCTTTTGCGTGCAATCTTGTCAATCTCATCGATGAAGACAATACCCCGCTCGGCGGCGGCCACATCATAGTTGGCTACCTGAAGCAGACGGCTCAGAATGCTTTCCACATCCTCGCCGACGTAACCGGCCTCAGTAAACACCGTAGCGTCGACAATGGTGAAAGGCACGTCGAGCAACTTGGCGATGGTGCGGGCCAACAAAGTCTTACCCGTACCCGTAGAACCTACCATGATGATGTTGCTCTTCTCGATCTCCACGCCATCATCGTCCGAGGGTTGGAGCAAACGCTTGTAGTGGTTATACACAGCCACCGACAGATAGCGCTTGGCTTCGTCCTGGCCAATGACATACTCGTCGAGATATTTCTTGATCTCCTTTGGCTTGGGGATACGTGTCTTCTTGCGGAAAGCTTCTTTAGACTTCTCGCTGGCCTCCTCATCCACGTTACCGAGCACGCCGGTATCCTTTACTATCTTGTAAGCCTGCATAGCACAGTCCTCACAGATATAACCGTTGAGTCCTGTGATGAGCAACTTTACCTGTGATTCATCACGACCACAGAAGCTACATACTTTTTTCGGCATGTTTTCTTATTCCTCCTGGTTACTAAGATTATTGCTTTCTTGTTAACACCGTATCGATCATACCATACTCCTTAGCCTCCTCGGCGGTCATCCAGTAATTACGGTCACTGTCTTTCCACACTTTCTCGTAGGGCTGATGAGAGTGATTGGAGATGATGGTATAGAGTTCTTTCTTGAACTTCTGGATCTCACGGGCCTCGATCTCGATATCCGAAGCCTGTCCCTGCACGCCACCTAAGGGCTGGTGGATCATCACGCGGCTATGAGGCAGTGCGGAACGCTTGCCCTCCGTACCGGAAACGAGCAGCACAGCGGCCATAGAGGCAGCCATACCCGTACAGATCGTTGCCACATCGCTGGTGATGAACTGCATGGTGTCGTAGATGCCCAGTCCAGCCGTCACGCTACCGCCGGGAGAGTTGACATAGATGGAGATGTCCTTGCCATTGTCGACAGAGTCGAGGTAGAGCAACTGAGCCTGAAGCGTATTGGCCGTATAGTCATCGATCTCCGTTCCCAGGAAGATGATGCGGTCCATCATCAGTCGTGAGAAGACATCCATCTGAGTGACATTGAGCTGACGCTCTTCGAGGATATACGGATTGAGATATTGTTGCTGCGCCTTGACCACATCATCCAGAGCCAGACCGTTCATGCCTAAGTGCCCAGTGGCAAATTTTCTAAAGTCGTTGTTCATTCGATTTCCTTAATATATTCAATGTTAATAGTCAAATACGAGAAAAGAGGTTATCAGCTCTTTTTACCGGTTTCAAACCTAATCCTCGTGTTGATTACACAAAGATAATAAAAAAAGCTGATAACCTCTTCAATCAAGAGATTATTTTTTATTAAAATCTTATTTTATGCGCGCATTACTCGCCCATCATCTTGTTGAAATCATCAAGGCTGATCTCTTTCTTGTTCAGCTTGACGACTTTCTTCAGGGCGTCAGAGAGCTTCACGTCGATAGCGCGATCCACAAAGCCCTGGGCATTCTCGCGCTTCTTGAGGAGCTCATCAGCGTAGTTGTTGATGTACTCTTCAGGAACGTTGCTCATGCCATACTGTGCGAACTGGATGCGGGCGGTCTCACGGGCAGCCTCCTTGACATCGTCGTCATTGACCTTGATGCCAGTCTGCTCAGAGAGTTTGTTGCGGATCAGGCTCCAGTTGAGCTCCTTGAGGCTTGCCTCGTAGTTCTTGTCGATCATCTCGTTGAGCTTCTTCTCGTCCTTTTCCTTGCTACCCTGCTTCATGACACGCTTCAGAAGAGCATCAGGATAAGTCAGCTGACCGATCTTGTCCTCAGCATACTTGCGGACATCGAGCAGGAACTTATAGTCGCTGTCGCGAACGAGCTGCTCCTTGAGTCCCTCAGCGATCTTGTCGCGGAATTCCTTCTCGTCCTTAACGGCATCCTTGCCGAAGGTCTGATCGAAGAGTTCCTGGTCCACGGCGTGCTTCTGGAAGCGCTGGATGCCAGTAACCTGGAAGCTGAAGTCGCCCTGATAGTTGGCAACCTGATCCTTCTCGATCTTCAGCAAAGAAGAGATCTGCACCTCATTGCCGTCGTATGCCTTAGAAGGATTGAAGGTGATGATGTCACCCTTCTTTGCGCCCTCGAAGAGTTTCTTCTGGTCGTCGTTCTTCAAGTAGTTAGGCATCAGCACAGCACCCTCGATGGTCAGGCCGCCTTCCTTGGTGTTGCCCTTCTCGTCGAGCTCGCGGATGTCACCCTTGAGCATATCGTTTTCCTGATATTCCTCAACATCGACATATCCGCCAAGACGGTTAGCGAACATATCCACCTGCTTGTCAACGAGTGCGTCGTCAACAGTAATCTCGTAATAGTCGACAGTGTCCTTGTCGCTCAGCTCGATGTTGAACTCAGGAGCGACGGCGATGTCGAACATGAAGGTATAAGGAGCCGGCTTCTCCAGATCCTGAGGCTCCTGCTTGTCAGAGGCCAGAGGCTCACCGAGCATCTGAATCTTGTTGTCAGCAATATACTTCTGGAGTTCGTCGTTGAGCACCTTGTTGATAGCGTCCATCTTGGCGCTGGGCTCAAACTGACGCTTGATCATGCCCATAGGAGCCTTTCCAGGGCGGAAGCCGGGGATATTAGCTCTTTTGCGGTACTCTTTGAGCTCCTTCTCGACATCGTTTTTGTAGTCATCTTCTTCGACAGTGATGGTCAACAGTCCGTTGATCTTGTCGGGATTTTCAAATGAAACTTTCATCTTTGGTTTATATTGTTTATGATTTATCTCCGTAAGGATTATTATGACTTATCTCCGTAAGGAAACGACAGACTCTTATCGTCTATAGAACGACAAGAGCCATATTGACTGGCAAAATTACGCATATTTTACCAATCTACCTAATATAAGGTGGAAAAATTTGTTTTTTTAACCATCTCCTACCCGCCATAAACTTCTGCAAGCAAAGACTTTCGGGATTGGGCGGCAAAGGCTCTGTCCTCCTCGTTGGACTGGAACTTGCGATAGACAAAGTTGTCGCTCAGATAGTTCTTTCTCACTACTTTGTTAGCTGCCAGCTCCTCGGGCAATCCCTGAAAGAGGATGCGTCCCTCAAAGAGCAGATAGGCACGGTCGGTGATGGACAAAGTCTCCTGCACATTATGGTCGGTGATGAGGATGCCGATATTGCGGTATTTCAGTCGCCACACGATATGCTGGATGTCTTCCACTGCAATAGGGTCGACACCGGCAAACGGCTCATCAAGCATGATGAACTTCGGGTCGATAGCCAGACAGCGGGCGATCTCCGTACGTCGGCGCTCACCACCGGAGAGTCGGTCACCCTTGTTCTTCCTCACCTTGTTGAGTCGGAACTCACTGATCAGACTTTCCAATTTATCGAGTTGCTCCTGATGTGACAGCTTCGTCATCTCCAGCACCGCCATGATATTGTCTTCCACGCTCAGCTTACGGAATACGCTGGCTTCCTGCGGCAAGTATCCGATACCGGCACGGGCGCGTTTATAGACAGGGAACTTCGTGATCTCCTTATCATCGATGAAGACATGTCCCTCGTTGGGCACGACCAATCCCGTCGTCATATAGAAAGAAGTCGTTTTACCGGCACCGTTAGGTCCGAGCAATCCGACGATCTCACCCTGCTTGACGTTAAACGTGACATGATCAGCCACAGTACGTTTGCCGTAACGCTTGACCAACCCTTCGGCATGCAACTCCTTATGTTTCAGCTTGCTTATGAGCAACTTGTCCACTTCCTCAGGAGTCATATGCTCCACATCGGGGCGTGCCTCAGCCTGAGCCTCGTCTACAGACGCATTTTCCTCTGCCGTCTGCAAGGGTTGCTGGTCTTCCGTCTCCTGCCGTACAGGTGCTTGTAATGTTTCGTCCATGATAATAGTTTTGAATGCAAAAATACTAAAAAAACACCTAATAACATTGATAAAAGCAAAAACTCTTCTTTTTATTGCAGTTTTTTATGGGATTTTGGTTACTTTTGCATCATCAAATAGGTTATAGCCCATGCTTTTATTGAAGTTGCTTCATCGTTATCTCACCACTTTCGGACGTTACCTCATCCTCATGGGGCGCACCTTTGCGCGTCCGGAACGCATGCGCATGTTCTTGAAGCGCTATGTAAAAGAGATGTCTCAGTTGGGAGTCGACTCCATCGCCATCGTGCTGATGATCAGCTTCTTCATCGGTGCGGTCATCTGCATCCAGATGAAGGTGAACATCTCCAGCCCGTGGATGCCGCGTTGGACTACCGGCTACACCACGCGTGAGATCATGCTCCTGGAGTTCTCTTCTTCCATCATGTGTCTGATCCTTTCCGGTAAGGTGGGATCCAACATCGCCTCGGAGTTGGGCACCATGCGCGTCACACAACAGATCGACGCGCTCGACATCATGGGCGTGAACTCGGCAAGTTATCTGATTTTGCCGAAGATCCTCGGATTGGTGACCATCATGCCGTTCCTGGTGATCTTCTCTTCAGCCATGGGCATCATCGGTGCCTACGCCACAGCGATCATCGGACACATGATGTCGCCCGACGATCTCACGGCGGGCATGCACCACGCTTTCAATCCCTGGTTTATGTGGATGAGCATCATCAAGAGTCTGTTCTTCGCCTTCATCATCTCCAGCGTATCGTCTTATTTCGGCTACACAGTGGAGGGAGGCTCCGTCGAGGTGGGCAAGGCTTCCACCGATGCTGTCGTATGCAGCAGTGTGCTCATCCTCTTCTCCGACGTTTTCCTTACGCAATTACTGAGTTAAGCCATGATAGAAGTCAAAAATCTAACAAAACGCTTTGAGGACAAGACCGTTCTCGACAACATCAGCGCAGTCTTTGAGACTGGCAAGACCAATCTCATCATCGGACAGAGTGGTTCCGGCAAGACGGTGCTGATGAAGAATATCGTTGGACTGCTTGAACCGACAGAAGGCCAAATCCTCTACGACGGGCGCGACTTCACGGCGATGACGAAGAAAGAGAAAGTGATGATGCGGCGCGAGATGGGCATGATCTTCCAGGGAGCAGCCCTCTTCGACTCGTTGACAGTACAAGAGAACGTGCAGTTTCCTTTGGACATGTTCTCCAATATGACCTCCCGTGAGCGTGCCAAAAGAGCACAGGAATGTCTGGAGCGTGTCAATCTTCTCGATGCCCGCAGCAAATACCCCGACGAGATCTCCGGTGGTATGCAGAAGCGTGTGGCCATTGCACGCGCCATTGTGCTCAACCCGAAGTATCTCTTCTGCGACGAACCCAACTCCGGCTTGGACCCGAAGACTTCACTGGTCATCGACAAGCTGCTGTCAGAGATCACCAGAGACTATCAGATGACGACAATCATCAACACGCATGACATGAACTCGGTCATGGGTATCGGCGAGAACATCGTCTTCATCTATAAAGGACATAAGGAGTGGCAGGGCAACAAAGACCAAGTCATCACCTCCACCAACAAGAAGCTCAACGACCTTGTCTTTGCCAGCGACCTTTTCCGCAAAGTTAAGAAAGTGGAGATGCAGGAAGAGAACTCATAACTCCACAACAACAACTAAAAAACGCTTCCTATCCATTGTGAGAGGAAGCGTTTTTCTATTGTATATTATCTATATGGTGAGGTAACTATTCAACGAAAGGCCTTTTTGACTATTTTATCTCAAGAATTTGAGAATGAGAGAAATCTTCCATTGATAGGGATTTAAAGAATTATAAGCCAGAAAGCAGCAAAGCTGATTATATTCTCCAATTCTTATCAATTCATGATAAAGTGTAGGGATATTCTATAATTCTCAAATTCTTGATAAAAAGCAAATAGCGAGTGGCATGGTTTCAACTTCATTCGCTGAATAGTTACATGAAGGAAAGCGTCAGCGTGTGTACCACACGCCTTTCTTCTCCACCATTGGCACGCACACTTCTTCACGCGTGCTGTCTCCATATTCAAATATCAGATACACATTGGCTACATGCTTGAGCGTATCAGCCTTGGCGTCGAGAATCTTCACCTTCTTGATGCCACGATGCTCTTGCTCCTGCTGTGCCACAAACATCCGGGCATTGTCCTCCAACTGTTTGCGATAGCTGTCCGGAATCTTATAAGGCATGTAGGTGCCAGCCACAAAATCCTCATACTTCCCAGCCAACAACTGGTCGTAATAGCCCTTCGCGGCATGGGCGGCTATCTCGGCGGGCGTCGGAGCTTTCTTGCATGCCATCGGCAAGGACAAGACAGCGCCCAACACCACATATCGCCATACTCTCTGCATCTTACTTCTGACGGATAAACACATTGATCGGACAGCCATGCATCGACCAGTTCTCACGGATCTTGTTCTCCAGGAAGCGGCGATAGGGCTCCTTGATATATTGCGGCAGGTTGGCATAGAACACGAAAGAGGGTATCTGCGTGTTGGGCAACTGCGAGCAATACTTGATCTTGATATACTTTCCTTTGGTAGAAGGTGGCGGTGTCTGCTCGATGATCGGCAGCATCACCTCGTTGAGCTTTGTCGTGCCGATACGTGTCTCACGGTTGAGATAGACCTGCTTAGCAGTTTCCAGCACCTTGAAGATACGCTGCTTGGTCAGTGCGGAAGCAAAGATGATGGGGAAATCAACGAAGGGAGCCATACGGTTGTGAATGGCATTCTTGAAAGTGTCGATGGCCTTCTGGCTCTTGTCCTGCACCAAGTCCCACTTGTTGACCACGACAACCAAGCTCTTGTTGTTCTTCTGTATCAACTGGAAGATGTTCATATCCTGAGCCTCAATGCCACGTGTAGCATCAATCATCAGGATGCAGACATCACTGTTCTCGATAGCACGGATGCTGCGCATGACGCTATAGAACTCCAAGTCTTCGCTCACCTTATTCTTACGGCGGATACCGGCAGTGTCGACGAGATAGAAGTCAAAGCCAAACTTGGTATAACGTGTATAGATGCTATCGCGTGTGGTACCGGCAATATCTGTGACGATATTGCGCTCCTCACCGATAAAGGCATTGATCAGGCTTGACTTACCAGCATTAGGGCGACCGACGACAGCGAAGCGCGGGATATTCTCTTCCGGTGCTTCATCGACATTGTTTGGCAGTTTGGTCAGTATCAAGTCAAGCAGATCACCCGTACCGCCACCCGTTGCCGCACTGATGCAGACGGGATCTCCCAGTCCGAGACGATAGAACTCGGCAGCCTCGTAAGCGTTGCCGCTATTGTCGACCTTATTTGCTACAAGGATAACCGGCAGTTTGGCACGACGCAGGATCATGGCTACATCCTCATCCCAGTCTGTGACGCCTGTCTCCACATCCACCAGGAAGAGCACCAGGTCTGCCTCTTCTGTCGCGACCTTCACCTGCTGACGGATGGCATCCTCAAAGATATCATCTGATTTCACGACCCAACCGCCCGTGTCTACAACGGAAAACTCTTTGCCGTTCCAACTGCACTTGCCGTACTGACGGTCACGCGTGGTACCGGCCACATCACTTACAATAGCCCTACGGCTTTGGGTCATACGATTAAAAAGTGTGGACTTGCCCACGTTGGGGCGTCCTACGATAGCTACTAAATTTGCCATTTCGTTGTTTGATTTCTGAAGTTTAACATTCTTCGGCCCTCCCGAAGGAGAGTGCACCCTGCCATACAGTCAGGGGAATCGTGTGAGTGTTGTGTCAACATTCAACACGCTACATTTAACATTCTTATTGCGGGTTGTACCCGAAGTGGTCGAGTTCCCGTTGAGAGTTGCGCCAGTCCTTGTCGACTTTGACGAAGGTCTCCAAATAGATAGCCTTACCAAAGAACTTCTCAAGGCTCTTGCGGGCTTCCGACGACACCTTCTTCAAGGCAGCGCCCTGATGTCCGATGATAATACCCTTCTGCGAGTCGCGCTCCACATAGATGACCGCATTAATATGGATGTGATGCTCGTCTTCCTTGAAGCGCTCCACAACGACCTCCACAGAATAAGGAATCTCCTTGTCGTAATAGCGCAGGATCTTCTCGCGGATGATCTCCGAGACAAAGAACTTTGCCGGCTTATCGGTCAGCTGGTCCTTGTCGAAATAAGCAGGACTCTCGGGCAGCAGCTCTTCAATACGTTTCATGAGCATGTCTATGCCAAACTTGTTCTGCGCCGAGATCGGCAGAATTTCGGCATTGGGCAACAGCGCATGCCACTTCTCCACGATGTCACCGAGATGCTGTTGGTCGGTCTCGTCGATCTTGTTGATCAGCAACAGCACAGGGATCTTCATCTCCCGGACTTTTTCCAGGAAGTCGAGATTTTTCTCCGGGTTCTCCACCACATCCGTGACATAGAGCAGGATGTCGGCATCTGCCAAAGCAGACTCTGAGAATGCCAGCATCATCTCCTGCATCTTATAGTTAGGCTTCAACACACCGGGCGTGTCAGAGAAAACAATCTGCATGTTGGGCTTATTGACGATGCCCATAATGCGGTGCCGCGTCGTCTGCGCCTTAAAAGTGGCGATGCTGATCTTCTCACCGACAAGTTGGTTCATCAGCGTGGACTTGCCAACATTGGGGTTTCCTACTATATTTACAAAACCGGCCTTATGCATAAGTACTTTTAATTAAACATACAATATCAATAAACAAAAAAACGCATTCTTACTATAACAAGAAGGATGCGTTTTTCTGTTGTTATGAATGAAGGATCTTACGAGTTACTTTTTGTCCGCTGCTGCGGCAGCACCATCGTAAGCCCATTTCAGATACATTGCTCCGTGAACAAATCCGGCTCCAAAAGCTGTGAGGATGACGTTATCGCCCTTCTTCAGCTTAGCCTCGTTGTCCCACATAGCCAAAGGAATGGTAGCGGAACTGGTATTGCCGTAGTGGTCGATATTGATCATCACCTTTTCGATCGGCAGATCGGCACGCTTAGCCACTGCATCGATGATACGCAGGTTAGCCTCGTGCGGGATCACCCAGTCCACGTCATCAGCCGTCAGACCATTATGCTTCATGATGTAGTCCACATCATCGCTCATATCCGTCACGGCATAGCGGAACACGTTGCGTCCCTCCTGATAGATATAGTGCAGACGATGGTCTACCGTGAAATGCGAGGGAGGGCAGACGCTACCGCCGGCCTTCATGTGAAGGAAGGGCAGGCCTGCGCCATCGGTACGCAGGAACGAGTCTTGGAAGCCGATGCCTTCTTCCTCTGTTGCCTCTACAAGCACAGCGCCGGCACCGTCACCAAAGAGCACACAGGTCTGTCGGTCGGTGTAGTCGACAATCGACGACATCTTCTCGGCAGAAACCACGATGATCTTTTTATAACGGCCGCTCTGAATCATCGAGCAAGCCTGCTGAAGGGCATAGATAAAGCCGCAGCAGGCGCACGACATGTCAAAGGCGAAAGCGTTTTTCAGTCCCAGCTTACCCAGGATGATGCTTGCCGTAGAGGGGAAAGGATAGTCAGGAGTCGTTGTTGAGACGATGAGTGCATCAATGGTATCCGGATCCACGCCCGTTTTACGGAGCAACTGTTTGGCAGCCTTGCGCCCCATATAGCTTGATCCGAGGCCTTCCTCAGTGAGGATACGGCGCTCTTTGATGCCGACACGCGTAGTAATCCACTCATCGCTGGTGTCTACCATGCGCGACAGCTCCTCGTTGGTGAGGACATAGTCGGGCACGTAGCCGCCAACACCTGTGATTATCGCGTTAATCTTTCCCATTACTCAGCTGCTTCCTTAACGATAGCGACCTTGCCACGATAGTAACCGCATGTCGGGCAAACGGTGTGATAGACATAGTAAGCGCCGCAGTTAGGGCATACTGCCAATGTGGGGGCTACTGCCTTATCGTGAGTTCTACGCTTGAGTGTACGAGTCTTAGACTGTCTTCTTTTAGGATGTGCCATAATTGTTTAATCTTTAATTTTTATCTTTTATCTTTTTCAATGCTGCCCATCGGGAATCCACAGGCTCTGTATCCTCATCACCGCTTCGGGCGGCCGAATGTTCTTTCAGAATCTTCATCATGGCAGGGTCGCATTTTCCAGGTGCATGCACATGCCTGAGTGGAATACTGAGCTCTATAAATTCATAGATGAACCACGACACGTCGAGAATAGCGTTGTCTTCCCTGACCGTGACGAGGTCGTCATCCTCCGAATAGTCTTCTCCAAACTTTGCCACTAAATGGTCGTCGCTCTCTATGGGCTGTTCCATATCTTCCAAGCAGAGATCGCAAGGAACAATGACAAAGCCGTCTGTGTGAAAATCCAAATAGAACACGTCCCCCGTACGACGGATCGTCAACGAGGAATGCACACGGCCACGTTTCACTGCCGGGGCCTGAATAGCCTCGAAGTAAGGGTCGCTCAAATCGAAGTCAAAGACATTGTCGCCTTCCGACAAGCCTTTTAAGTCTATCTTAAACTGCTCTAAACTAGACATATCACAAACAGACATATCACATTTGGTGTGCAAAGTTACTACTTTTTTTTGATAGCGTCAAATTTATCTGCAAAAACTTTCTTAAAAGAGGAAGGATAACAATGGCTATGCGTGGCACTTACGCAATTCTATGCGGAAAGTTGTTCCCTTGCCTACCTCCGACTCCTTGACATAGATGCGTCCATGATGATATTCCTCTACGATGCGCTTGGCGAGACTGAGTCCCAATCCCCATCCTCGTTTCTTTGTGGTAAAACCGGGGCGGAACACATTATTTATATTACGCTTGCGGATGCCCTTGCCCGTATCGCTCACATCCAAGTACACCCACGTGTCGTTTTCTTCCACCTTCAACGTGATGGTACCCTGCTCACCGCCCATGGCATCCACGGCATTCTTGCACAGGTTCTCAATCACCCATTCAAAGAGAGAGCCGTTGAGATCCACGATCACCTGATGCGCAGGGAAAGCAGTCAGGATCTTCACCTTCTTACTTGTACGGCGGTCCATATAGTCGACAACATGTCCCAACAGCTCCAGGAGGTCGGTAGGTACAGGAGCAGGCACAGAACCAATCTTTGAAAAGCGGTCTGCGATGAGTTGCAATCGCTTTACGTCTTTGTCCATCTCCGGTATCAGCGTATCGTCGGGATAGGTTTCCTTCAGTATCTCCACCCAAGCAATCAGACTGGAGATAGGCGTACCCAACTGATGAGCAGTTTCCTTGGATAGTCCCACCCACACCTTATTCTGTTCAGCACGCTTAGAGGTGAGCAACGCAAATATAGCTACCACCACAAAGAGAAGAACCACTCCCAACTGCACATAGGGATACCAGGAAAGACGTTTCAGCATCAACGACTCATCATAACAGACGTCTATATAGTCGCGATGGCGCTCGTCGAGAAAGATCCTGATGTTACGGTTTCTGGCTAAAAGCTCATGGCCAATCCGCGTAACCTTCGTCAAGCTGTCCGCACGGGAAGAGGCATTGATGGAAAGATTGCGGAAGTCCGTCACATGGCCTTTACGGTCGAGCACAATAACTGGAATCGTATTGTTATCGTTAATTACTTTCAGCACAAGATTCAAATCAGTGTTCTCATCAGCCTGGTTGAGCGACCGCATAGCTTCCGCCCACACTTCCATGCGGCTACGTTCCTGTGCCTCCAAGTCACGCGTCATGCTATGGGACACGACAAGCGAGGCCACGGCAATCGCAATTGCCATCACCACAAGAATGATCTTTACCTGTCTGATTCTATCTGTCCATTGCATAGCAATAAGGATAACGAAAAGAAATAGAAATTATTATAAGAAGCCCCTCCCTAAAGCCCTTCCCTAGCCCTCCCCAAGGGGAGGGGACCGCAATACCCCAAAGAGCATAAATTAAGGGAGGATGGTATGGTATAGCAATTCTCTCCCCTCGGGGAGAGCTAGAGAGGGGCTGGAGTTGAGTTAGAGAAGGGCTTTACCATACTAAAAAAGCCCTTGAAAACATTGCTGTTCTCAAGGGCTCTTGTTGAAAGAGGGCGGCCTCCTACTCTCCCGCATTGCATTGCAGTACCATCGGCGCAAGTGGGCTTAACTTCTCTGTTCGGAATGGGAA
>Ga0256404_1002930_pt1 | contig 36196 bp, 32 predicted proteins | sample RumenRJG_01DNA_FD_185990 | JGI IMG/M metagenome (GOLD analysis project Ga0256404, IMG submission 185990) | Bovine rumen microbial communities from Lethbridge, Alberta, Canada - RJG_01 | ecosystem: Host-associated > Mammals > Digestive system > Stomach > Rumen | place: Canada: Alberta | collected... | reverse complement strand
AGGTTTTCTAATAGGATAGGGTTTTCCTTTGAAGACGAAAATGTTCCATCTTCTACTTTCAAAACTTTTAAATCTTTGTCACAGTAGACAATCTGATTCTCTTGCTGCAACGCAAACACTTCTCTTCTTTCCGCACAGTGAATTACAAGTTTTGAAGGGAAAACTGTTTCGATGTTGATAACTTCTAAATATGGATTTTCTCTTTCAATATTTTCCACATAGCCTTTCTTTGATAAGAATAGCACGCATTTTCCTTTCTTAATTTTTCCGCTTTCAATTATCTCCTCTTCGTTCCACTGCCTCTGTGTGCTTGTCCTAAAATCTATATCGATTGTCTTTACAGTAAAGACGGTGAAACACAGGGTTAATGCGATAGCGACTAACCCTAAAAGAACTGACAGACTAATGACTAGCTTTTTTCTCAATCTTCCACCCTTTTAATATCTCCACCAAGTAAAGATAACTCTCTTTCAATATGCTCATATCCACGATCAATGTATTTCGTGGAACTTAAAGTTGTATAGCCCTCAGCAACAAGTCCTGCTAGGACTAAACTTGCGCTTCCACGTAGGTCTGTCGCCATGACATCAGCTCCGAACAATTTATCTACACCTTTGACAAGTGCAATTCGGTCTTTAACATGAATACTTGCTCCCATTTTTATGAGCTCCGGAACGTGTTTGAAACGTGACTCGAACAAATTTTCTACAATCATGCACGATCCCGAACTTATCGTTTGAAGTGCCAATATTTGTGCCTGAAGGTCTGTTGGGAAGCCCGGATAAACAGCTGTTTCGACCTTGCCTAAAGCCACCGACTTTCCACTACTTTGCACCCTAATTTTATCATAATCACAAGTGATTTGACAAGCATATCTGTCAATTTTTGAAATTAAGCTATGTAAAAACGCAGGATTTACTCCTTTTAAAGTAACATCTCCCCCGCACATCGCACACGCAATCATATATGTCCCTGCAATTATTCTATCTCGAATCGGAGTATATTCTCCTCCATGGAGCTTCTTAACCCCTTCGATTACAATCTTGTCTGTGCCCGCCCCAGATATCTTCGCTCCAAGCGTATTTAGGAAGTTTTGAAGGTCTACAATTTCAGGCTCTTTCGCACAGTTATATAGCACTGTTTCACCTTTAACTAATACACTTGCCATCATGAGATTTTCTGTTGCTCCAACGCTTGGAAAATCGAGTACTATGTTCGCACTGTGCATATCTTTTCCGTCACAATAAATGTATCCATGACGCTCAACGATTTTTACTCCAAGTTGACGTAGTCCAGATAGGTGTATGTCAATTGGCCTTGCCCCAATTTCACATCCACCAGGATATGCAACTTTTGCTTTTCTAAATCTGCTGACAATAGCTCCAAGTGCAAAAATAGACGATCTAACAACGACCGCAAGTTCAGTTGGAATATCGTAATGTGATAGATTTTCGCAATTCACAACTAGGCAGTCATCCTGCTTTTTTGTGCGTGCACCAAGATGCGTCAAGATGTTGCACATATTGTCTGTATCTGTGTAATCTGGATATCTATGTAAAACAACTTCTCCGCCAGCCAAAATACATCCTGCTATAATGGGAAGATAGGCGTTTTTTGAAGAACTAATCTCTAACTCTCCGTTTAATTTATTTCCCCCATTAATAATAAGCTTAGACATATTTCCTCCTAATGTACAAAAAAGACCCTCATACTTTTATTGTATGCGGATCTTTAGCCTTTTGATATGAACAATTAAGCTTCTCTTTCCTTAAAACAATGTGGACACTTCTTCGCAGTTGATAGAGCTTCTATGTTTTTGTAAACATGATATTCTTTTGTTAGAATCTTGTACTGTTTTCTGCATTTCAAAGATAGCAAATAAGCACTTGGATTGCTGTCTAATATAAGCAGGTCAATATCGCCCACATGCACTGTTCCATCGTAATAGATATATGAATCTTTAAGTACTGGCTGTATATTTCTAACTTCGTTCATTTTGTCTTCTCCTCTCCAAATTATATCAGTCACAAAAACTCTCGTCAACAATAAAAATCGCGAATATGCTCGTTTTAGAGCAGTTCTATTTTTTCTTTCGCACATTCTTTCAGCGAATCAACATCCCAGTAACTTGCTTGTACTTCTCCGATATGCGCCCTGCCAAGAAGTAGCATGCAAATTCTGCTTTGTCCAATTCCTCCGCCTATTGTAAGAGGAAGTTTGTCTTCAACAATCATCTTGTGATATGCATATTTCATTCTATCTAATTTGTCGGAGAGTTTAAGTTGTTTAACTAAACTTTCTTTGTCCACCCTTATGCCCATGCTTGAAATTTCAAGCGCCATGTCAAGCACTTCATGATAGAAAAATAAATCCCCGTTTAATGCCCAATCGTCATAATCGGGAGCTCTAAGATCATGTGGTTTCCCGTCGCTCAGATCGGCTCCTATGCCAATGATAAAAACTGTCTTACACTTCTTCGTTATTAGATATTCCCTTTCCTTGTCCGTCTTATCTGGATACATATCCAAAAGTTCTTGACTGGTTATAAAATGAACATCCCCGCAAAGTTCGACTTCGCTAGCTCCCTTTTTCTTCAGATAGTCACTTGTTTCAATTATAGCTTTAACAATTTTTCTTACAGCTTTCTTAAGATAATCTATCGTTCTATCTTTTCTTAAAATCACTTTTTCCCAATCCCATTGATCCACATAGATAGAGTGAATGGGATCGACCTTGTCATCTCTACGAATTGCTATCATATCCGTATAAAGTCCTTTGTGTGGCTCAATTCCATATTTAGCAAGAGCAAATCTTTTCCACTTGGCAAGAGATTGAACGATTTCAAGTGTTTTTCCATCTTTTAAGATATCAAAAGACACCTTTCTTTCAACTCCACTTAAATCATCTTGCAAACCGCTTTCCTCTGTTACAAATAGTGGCGCTGACACTCTTATTAATCCCAACTCCTTAGCAAGTTTTCTCTCAAATTTGTCTTTTATGATCTTTATATATTTTTGTTTTTCTAATATGTCCATTTGAGCATATTTATCTTTTACTAATTTCATAAATTTTTCTCCTTAAATTTTATTTTTGCAATTTTTAAAAAGCCGACATTTAAGGAGAATAAAAATTACATAAATCTCCTCCCTAAATGCTTATGGTTATTATTATCTTCTTCGCCCGCTACGGCATTTGTTTTTCTCATAAATGTTCTCCTTTACTAATCTCAATTAAAATCTTTACGCTTTCATATGCAATTGTTTTAAATATAAAAAAACACTCTCTTGGGCTTCAAGAGAGTGTCAATAGATCTTTTATTTGATTTTATGCTAAGATTTTTTCAACAACAAAAATGAAACCCATATTGAATGCGTTTAAATTATTATTGTTGTTATTATTCACAAATCTTTGCATACTAACTCCTTTCAATTGGATAATTATATGTTAACGCATAATTTTAAATTTGTCAACCACTTTTTCTATTATTATATGAATCTCCCAGCAAAAACCTACTATTCCAAAATAAAAAATCGATTCTACGTCGATTTTTTATCTATTTAGTCACATTTTTTGAAAAATCTTTGTCTTTCATAAGCTCAGAATAAACTCTGTCAACTTCGGCTTTCTCGCCCTCAATTGCAACTACTTTCATAAGAGGCCTTGTGTAGTCGTCAATTTCAAAAGTTACACTGCCTTTTTCATATACATATCTTGTTCTAAGGTTGTCCGCACTCTGCTCAAAATCCATAACTTCAAGCATTGATTTTACGATCTCCATGCTCTTGTTATTTAAACTCATAGGAAGTGACTCCATTGACTGTTTAACAAGCCCGTCATTATTGTTTACATTCTTGAAATCAATCACTCTTTCGGTCTTGCCGCCCTTAACTGTAGTCGTGATTCTTGAAATGATTTTTCTGTTATGTCTATTTTCATAAACGACTCTGTTTTGCATTGTTTTAGACACAAGCTCATATCCATGCTCCTGACAATATTTCAAAACTTTATCAATGTCTTCCACTTTGAAATTATATTCGTACTCTATCATATCCCCTCCTTAGTGTATGCCAATTTTAGCATATATGCATTTTTAAGTCATGAAAATGTTTTTTAGAATAAAGGGCAGAGCGCTCTCGCCCTGCTCTTTTTGAAAGTTTATTGTTTAATATTTCCTTTTACATCCCTGCTTTGCCTTGCAACATTTAGTGCGACTCCGACGCCCGCCATAAACATCATAACACTCGTTCCGCCAGATGAGATAAACGGCAGCGGCAAGCCTGTCGGAGGGATTGAGCCGGAAACTACAGCAATGTTGAGAAGAGTCTGAACGGCGATTACAATTGCAACTCCGCCTGCGAGCAGTGTTCCAAACCTGTCTTTTGCATTAAGAGCAATTTTTGACAGTGCGATTATTAAAGTTAAATATGCGAGCATGACAAAAATACAGCCGACAAAGCCCAACTCTTCCCCTATTATAGAGAAAATGAAATCTGATTCAGCGAATGGAAGAAAGAGATACTTTGACGTGATGAAAACAGCCCCACTCCGAACCAACCACCAGAACCGAGAGAATAAAGCGATTGAATGAGCTGAAAGCCCTCTCCCTGCGGAGAAGCCCATGGATTAATAAATGCAAATAATCTCTTTAATCTATACGGCTCAGCAATAATCAAAGCTGGGACAGCAAGTGAAGCTGGAATTGAGAAAGCAATTGTGTGCTTTTTACTTATTCCACCGATTACAAGCATAAAAAATGTTGTCAAAAACAAGCACATTGTAACGCTCATACTTGGCTCTAAAATCACAAGCAAACATAGTCCTCCCGTCACAAGGCAAATAGGAAGAAGCGCTTTAAAGCCCTTGATATCTTGATAGTGGTCAGATAGATAACTTGCGCAAAATAGCACAATGGCAAACTTTGCTATCTCCGACGGCTGAATTGAAAATCCAAATAGATTAAGCCAGCGCCTAGCTCCATAACTTTCAACGCCAATTCCTGGGATAAAAACGAGAACTAATAAAACAGCTGTTACAATTACAGCCCACCACTTAAATCTTTTGAGAATATGATAATCCACGAAAGAAAAGCCTATCATAAGAGCAAGACCAAGGACGACGCCAAGGAGTTGTTTACTGAGGAAAAACGTAGGCTTCCCAAAGTGATAGTTCGCTGAGTACATACTTGCACTATAAATCATGACGCATCCAAATGCGACTAAACACAAAGTAACAAATATTACAATGAGGGAATACTTAAAATTCTCTCTATTCTTGATACGTTCCACTCACTAATTCCTTAAAAACCTGACCTCTTGCAACATATGAATCAAACTCGTCAAAGCTAGCACCTCCAGGAGATAGCAAAACGACATCTCCCCTTTCAGCTATTTTCATTACGTCAAGCACAGCATCCTTCATTGTTTGATAACAAAACGCAGTATATCCCGCATTTCTAGCTAAGAGATACACCTCTGCGCCACACTCTCCAAAGCAGACAACCTTTTTAATATCATATCCACGATTGAACAAATGTGCATAGTTGCAATCCTTGTTTTTTCCGCCGACAAGCAGCACTAAATTCTTAGCTTTAAGGCTTTGGATTGCCATTTCTATGCAAGCAATATTTGTTGACTTCGAATCGTTGTAAAAATCTACTCCATTATGCCTTCCAAGATATTCAAGCCTATGTGGAAGGCCTGCAAAATTCTTGATCGTTTCGCGAATAACTTGTGCTTTAACTTTGCAAAGCATAGCAATTTCAATGCACGCAAGCACATTCTCCAAATTCTTCTCGCCTTTGAGCTGAATTTCGCTTATTGGCATGACTTTTGTTCGATTATGATAAATTATTCCATCTTTTACAAAACTGCCCTGTTTTTGCTCATTTTTTGAGAATATGCAGGCTTTTTTAGGAGTTGCAACTAAATTACTGTTAATATCATCATGGTTATACACTAAAATATTTTTTCCATTGAAATTTTGAGTTATCTTATTCTTAACTCGCACATATTCTGCGAAATTTCCATGTCTGTCGATATGATCTTCTGCTAAATTTAAAATGCAAGCTATGTCGGGATTAAAAAATGTGGACAGCTCAAGTTGAAAATTGCTAACTTCACAAACAACAACGCTCTTTTTTGACGTTTTTAGTGCGACAGAAGAAAGTGGAAGACCTATATTCCCGCACACAAAAGTCTCTCTTCCGCTGGCCTTAAAAATCTCTCCAAGTAGGCTTGTGACTGTGGTCTTTCCGTTTGTGCCAGTTATGGCTATAAATAGCCCCTTGCAAAAAGACTTGCCAAGATCAAGCTCAGAAATTAGCGGCGTTTTTTTATTTAAAAAATGCGAAATTATTTCATTTCCAATAACTTTGACTCCCGGTGAAACAACCACGAGGTCAAATTCTTTTTTAATTGGTTCCGGCTCAAAGCAGAACATATTTGAATATGCTTTGTCGTCATCATAAATACTCACGCAAGCTTCGTTTTGATATAGGATTTTGCAAGCAGATTGTCCACTTCTTCCCATTCCATACACCAAAACTTTTTTGCCTTTGAAATATTTCATTTAATCTCCCTAAAAGACTAACTCCAAACACAAACATATTGCGCTTAAAATTACTGTCGTAACTATATATATTACAACAATGCGATTTTCATTCACGCCTTTTTTCTGAAAATGGTGATGAAGGGGCGCCATTAGGAAAATTCTTTTTTTTGTGCGCTTATAGTGTAAAACTTGGATTATATCCGACAGGGCTGAAAGCACAAACATAAGCCCCATGATAGGGATTAATAGCTCCCTCCCTGAAAGGCAGGTCACTGTTGCTATAAATCCACCTAGGGCAAGCGAGCCAGTGTCGCCCATAAATATTTTTGCAGGATATGCATTGACTGAAAGAAATGCAAGAAGTCCGCCGGCAAGAGCAAAGCACGTGACAGCTAGATCCGGAAAAGCATTTCCTATCGAAAGAATCGCCCCGAGGAAAGCAACAAAGACAAAGGAAACTCCTCCAGCAAGTCCGTCAAGTCCGTCAGTTAGATTGACACTGTTCGTTGTTGCAAGATAGACTAAAATCACGAAAGGAATAATGAAATAGCTTAAATTAAGGTTTAGCCCAAAGAAAGAAATGCTTGTCCCAACTTTGAGATAAACATATATTGACATAATGAGGGCAAGTCCCATTTGTCCTATAATTTTCTGATATGGCTTAAGCCCTTCATTTTGATGAAATTTAACTTTAATAAAATCATCCAAAAATCCTAGTAGCCCATAGCCAAGCATGACGAGAAAGCAGAGCCAAGCGTTTAGATTTTGCGATGAGAAAAATATACACCCTCCGACAATTGAAGATAGGATAAATATAACTCCTCCCATTGTCGGTGTTCCAGATTTCCCCTTATGTTCCTCAACATAGTGCAAGGTAGTTTGTCCAATTTTTAGTTTCCTGCAGAGCAAAATCGTGGGATATGCAAGGATTAAGCCTATCGCCAAGCTAACTAAAAAACATAAAATGTATTTAACTTCCATATTTAACTTCCCTTATTAACTAAGGTTATGTTGTTTCTAAAGAATTTATACACCTCATCAAAATCACTGTATTGAATTTTTTTGCCACCTATGTCTTGATATTTTTCTCCGCCTTTCCCAGCGATTATTAAGCAATCTCCCCTTTCACAAAAGCTAATTGCTTGATAAATTGCGAGCTTCCTGTCAAACTCAATATGATAATTCTTGTCTTTAATTCCCTCCGCAATCTGACTTACAATCTCCATCGGATTTTCTAGTCTTGGATTGTCATTTGTAAGAAAAATCTCATCCGCATATTTTTCCGCCACACTTCCCATTATCTTTCTCTTGGACGCATCTCTATTTCCACCGCATCCAAAAAGGACGACGAGTCTTCCCTCACAAATACTCTTAGCCGTTTGCAAAACCTTTTCTAAGCCGTCAGGAGTGTGAGCATAATCAATGACAATATTAATTCCGTCATATTTAATTATATTAAAGCGTCCGACCTCAGCTTCAGCATATCTCAGCGCACACGTGATGTCGACAATATCCATCCCGCAAATGTTGCAAATTCCAATTGCGCAGAGCGTGTTAAGCACATTGTATCCGCCAACAAGGTTGGTCTGAATTATGCTAATTTCATCAAGGCAGTTACATATAAATTTCGTGCCATCAAAACTTTCCTCAATATCAATCGCGAAGATGTCACTCGGATTTTCAACACCGTATGATATAAGAGGAACATTGACATTTTCAACAAGTCCCCTTGCCCTGTCGTCGTCGACGCAAACTATTCCCTGTTTGATATATTTCTTGTCAAACATGGAAAGCTTTGTGCTAGCATATTTTTCCATATTTTCAAAAAAATCTAAATGGTCCTGCGATATATTTGTCAGTGCAAAAATATCGAATTTAATTCCGCTCATTTTTTTAAGTTCAATGGCATGCGCCGACACTTCCATAACTACATATTCAATTCCGCACTTGTGCATTTGATAAAAGAGTTTGTGAAGAATAAAGGGATCTGGCGTAGTGAATCCTGTTTCAATCTCAGTGTTGTCATATCTGCACCCCATAGTTCCGATCATGCCAACTTTTCTTCCACTCCAAGAAAATATGTCATAGACAAGTTTTGCGACCGAACTTTTCCCGTTTGTTCCAGTTATTCCAATGATCTTCATCTTGTCACAGCAATTTTTGAAATATCTCTTCGATGCAAGAGCGTAAATTTCTCTTGGGTTAGCACAAGACCAAATTTTCTCTCCCTCGCTCCTGTTGGTGCCGCCAAGTCTAATTACAAACGCCGCACCTCTTTCAAAAATGGTGTTTATATTTTTGTCGCCTTTTAAATCAAAAAATAAATCTCCTTTATTTATTTTGTCTATTCCAATAGAAATCCCATGTACATCAATCTCACCCTGACTACGCGAGAATTTTAGTTCTGTGACTAGCTCCTTTATATACATATCGCCTCCTACAAAAAGGATTATAGCTTAAGATATAATCCCTTTTCACACACATACTTTTATTAGACAAAATTCCCCTTTATTTTTTCATCTTAAATGAGGATAAAGTCCGTTCAAAGACCTTTAGAACGTCACTGTCGAAGCTATATTTTATCTCCTGCTTGCGTTTCTCCCTCTCCAAGCTCTCCTCAATTACAAGCCCTAGCACTTCCTCATAGTTATCTGTATAAAGACCGCTTGCAAGCGAGCCGGGGATATTGTTTATCTCGTTGACATAAATCTGTCCGTCCTTATATAAATAATCAATCCTAACAATTCCAAAGCATTGACTGAGTTTATACACTCTCTTTGTCAGTTCTTTCACATCATCAATAATTTTCCTTTCAATTTCTCCCCTCTTTTTGTCTTCGTTTTCAATGTACTTTTCCTCAAAAGTAAAAATATCTCCCTTTGTGACCTCCACAACATTCGAAGGAAAATATTCCCCGTTGTAAGTAAAGCACGCGCAGTTAAATTCCCTCGCGTTTTCTAAATATTCTTCCACTAAAATTTTCTTATCAAAATTCAGCCCTATCTCTATTGCTACATCCAGCTGCTCACTATTTCTCACAACAGATATCCCGACGCTGCTCCCTAAGTTCGCAGGCTTAATGATAAGAGGAAAGCCGATTCTATTTATTTGCTTAAGCACACTACTCTTGTCGTTTAAATAATCAGCTTCTTCAAAGTAGCAAAATTTTGCATTCCTAATATCGTACTTTTCAAGCAAAATTTTTGTTGTTATCTTATCCATTGAGAGCGCACTTGAAAGCACTCCCGAGCAGGAATATGGGATATCTAAAAGTTCCAAAAGCCCCGAAACAGTTCCGTCTTCGCCATTAAGTCCATGACAACAAACGAAGCATATTGCAGGTTTTAAAAATTTTTTACCAATTAAAAATCCTCTTTTATTAAAATCTGCAAAGACCTGCTTCTTGCCTTTCACCCTCTTTTCAAAATCAAGATATATGCCTATATTTTTTAAATTTTTTCCGCTCCACCAGCGTCCTTGCCCGTCAATGTAAATCGGCACGCACTCATATCTTTTTGAAAGAATATTCATCGTCTGAAGAGCCGTGATAATTGATATGTCATGCTCGACACTCTTCCCGCCATAGATAACTGCTATTTTTTCCATAATTCCTCCTATCTATAATTATCGGGCAAGTCATTTTGAAAGAGAAAAACGCATCCTTTACAAGTCAGCTTTTTGATTATCTCCATTTGCTCTTCCCTGCTTTGAGCATAGAAGATATTTTCTTCTTCAAATCCTTCTTCTTTCAGCCCTTTATATATCGCTTTTTTATTTGTTTCATTCATAATAACGACCATATTTGCGGATTTTGCAATTTGTTTTCCAATTTTAAAATTCTTTTCATATTGCAAATCTCCCATCTCAACAAGGCCGCTTGTTATCACAATTTTTCTTCCCACAAACTTCTTCAAAACGTTAAGGGATTCCCTCACGCCGACCTCGTTTGCATTGTAGGAATCATCTATAATAGAAAAGTCTTTCATATTAATTAGCTCAAGTCTATTTTTAACTGGATCAAGTGTTTCTATTTGTTTTACAATATCATCAAAACTCACTCCTAAGTAGCTTGCGACACTTGCCGCTATAACTATGTTTTTGCAATTAAAATTTCCAAGAAGTTTAGTTCGCACTCTCGTCTGCTGATCTCTAATCTTAATGTCAAATGACATTCCGCTTGGCGAATATTCAATGTTAGAATATGAAGAAATCCCCTTATCCGAGCATGTCATTTCCTTGTTTTTACTACATTTTTTATATAGATTAAGAGTATTTTCATTTTCTCCGTCGAAGAATATCTTTCCCTGCCCCTGCATGAATTTTACTATCTCATTTTTTGTTCTAATAATCGTTTTAAGATTACCAAAAGTGTCAAGGTGCTGCTCTCCAATTGCTGTTAAAATCCCGATATCAGGACTAATAATCTCCATGAGCTCTCGGATATCCCCTTCGCGTCTTGCTCCCATTTCAAAAATAGCGATTTGCATGTCTTCTTTAAGCTCACTCGCGACAGTCTTGCAAACGCCCATAGGTGTGTTATAATTTTTCGGCGAAGCAATGACTTTAAATTTGTCTTCCAGTAAATGTTTCAAAATATTTTTGACAGATGTCTTTCCATAGCTTCCTGTTATCGCAATTTTTATCCCTTTAAACTTCTTTAACTTCTTCCTTGTTTTTGATATATAACTTTTCTTAATTAGGATTTCAACTGGATACATGATTAAATGTGCAAGTATAAATATGACAGGCGAAATTACAAAGATTATAAATAGAATTAGTGCAATTCTCCAATCGCTTACATACAGAAATGTCAGGTGTGAAAGTGAAAATATGAGGATGAAAAAGGTTATAAGAAAGCGGAAAATTCTTTTCGTAAACATCAATCTATTCTTGCCCACAAAAGTATATCTTTGCACAAAGAAATCTCTTAAAAAAGAGTCTATTATGTATCCCCCAAGTTGATAACTTTTATAATAAGGATAATATAAACACATAAGTGGCAGAGTGAAAATTAAAGCATAAAGAACTGACATTATTCCTCCTTTAGGAAAGACCCTATCATTTTTCCTACCTTTATTTTATTGTCGACGAAACAAAAGTGTCCCGAATTTTTTATAACCTCTAGTCTGGATTTATCAATTAATTTATTAAGTTTTTTTGCCATATAAATTGGCGTTTCTTTATCATTTTCGCCATATATGATAAGAGTTTGACAGCTGATCTGTTTTGCGTACTCCTCTAGATATGTGTTTACAACAGACTTAAAAGTTTCCCTCATCTCTTTAGAGAGCGCTCTGTAATCACTTGAGCCAAAGCCGTCAACATTTAGCCCTAATTTCTTTCTAAGTTTATATGAATGAATTTTTAATATTCTTCTAAGTGACTTTCTAGGTTTCATTCCAGCCGAGTCGAGTAGGACAAGTCGGCTGACAAAATCCCTTTTTATAGCAGTCAAAATAATCGCTATCCTTCCCCCAAAAGAATGGCCAATGAGATTGACCCGCTTGATTTTTAAGTAGTCAAGCAGAGATATTAGCATGTTAACATATGTGAATATATTCCAGCCTTTTATGACATCGCTCTTTCCAAAAGGCGGAAAGTCGAGAAGAACATAGTTTGTTATCCCCTGACTTTCAATTATCTCCCTGAAATCCTCGCCACTTCTTTGCCACCCGTGAAGAAAGACATTTGTGACCCCTTCGCTGTCCCTTTTTTGCTCATAAAAAATGCTTGTTCCGTTGTAGTTATAAAACATATAATTATTTATGTACATCCGAAAAAATATGTGATTTTTTGAATTTTGTTGTGTTATTTATTTGGAATTTTCCTAAAAAAGAGATAAACTATTAATAGTTGAAAACAACTAAACTAAAAAAGGAAGGTACACTCATTTGAAAATTTCAGACATCAGAATTAGACTTGTAAATAAAGGCGACACAAAATTAAAAGCTGTTGCTTCACTCACTGTTGAAGATAGCATTGTTATCCACGACATTAAAGTAATTGACGGAAAGGACGGATTGTTCATTTCAATGCCAAGTAGAAAAACTCCAGACGGAGAATACAAAGACATTGTTCATCCAATCAAAAACGAAGTAAGAGATGAACTTCTTAAAGCTGTTCTGGGCGCTTATGAAGAAGCTTTAAAAGCTGAATAATTTTAGAAAGAAAAAACAGTGCAATTTGCACTGTTTTTTATTGTCGATAATTGAATATCGTTTTTTTACTGCTAAAAATTGAATTTTATCTATTCTCTTTTAACTTAGCCCATAGCAACTTCAGAAATTTTTGAATCCGATGAGTTAATTGGCTCACCATTGATTCCTCCTGGAACACCTGTTGATCCACCTGCGCTAGAATTGTCTTCTGAGTTGACCTCTCCTGGCTGGGTTGACGGATCTTCATCTCCAGAATCTTCTTGTACTTGAGTTATAACTCCCGTTGCACTTTCTCCTAGGTCACAAACATCTTTGAGAGTTGGAGAATTTCCAATTGTTGATTCATCAAAGAGCCAAATGTTTGTGTCAAAGTCTAAATCTGTGAATAACTTGTAAACATCAGCCTGTCCAATCAAAGCATCTTCTGCGATGTAGTTGAAAGTTCCTTTGAAGAGGAAGAATACAACTTGAACGCGAGCTTTTACTTGACCGTCTCTTGAGATAATGAATGTCAAGTACCAGTCGCCAATTCCCGGCTTTGCGAGATCTTGTATTTGATTTCCAACGATAATTGTGTTATTTATTTGACCAAAATCATCTGGATTGCCCTTGTAGTTTGAGAATGTGTCAGCGTAAGCTTCTCCTTGTTCTCCGAAAGCACAATATGTATAGCAATTTTTAATTTCGCTTCCCTTCCAAAGATAAGTTGCAAGTCCAGCTGAAACTTCTGTGCCTTTTAATGAGCAAATTGAATAAGAGTTGATAACTTTTCCATAAAGGTTAACTGAAAATCCGCCAGTATATTTTCCTTCAACGATTGCAGATGTTCCTGCATAACATTCGGAGATTTCTCCCATGCAGAAGCTTACAAGTCCTGCTGCAGAATATCCTTTTAAAATAACTCCACAGACAGCAGATTGATAAACTCTTCCTTCGTTCATAAATCCTACAAGCCCGCCGATTAATGATGCACTGTTTTCGATGTTAATGCTAACTTGACCAGATTCAGAAATTCCGCACTTGTTGATGTCTGTCTTAACTGAATAGCCAACTATTCCGCCAGCATATGTTCTTCCGAGGAATCTATAAGCTGTTGCTGTTAAGCCTAATACCTTGGAATTGTTAATTTTTGCGTTTTCGCTATTTCCTGCAATTCCGCCTAAGCAAATAGTGTTTGAAACACTTTCAAATGCAACATTGATTGAAAGTGTTTCAAGTTTCGAGCTGTTAATAACTCCCCTTGTCTTTCCAACGAGTCCACCTAAATAAATATTTCTTTCTTTTTCCTCGTTGATGTTTATTGTGTTCATTTCACTAGAGCAGTTTTCGATTGTTCCTTCGCTATATCCACAGATTGCTCCAGCATATTTTGTTGTTGTTAATGTTGAATTGCTAACCGTACAATTTACAACTTTCGCTCCAGCGTTGTGAGCTGCAATTCCACCAACCATTGTTCCATCATATGTGCATGCAAGCACTTTAACATTTGAAATGTAAGCATCTTTGCTGATATATCCAAATAATCCTGCAAAAGTAGTTGAAATATTTGCTTCTTTTATTGTTATTGTTGCATCTTTTTCAGCGATGATTGTGCCTGCGAAAGGGAGATCTTTTGTTCCAATTGGAGTCCAGTCGCCTTTCACAGCATATGTATAATTTTTTTCAGTTACTTTTTCAGTAGTTTCACCATTTTCGTCCGTAACTTCTTCTCTTGTGGATTCACCCATAATTTTGTATGTGATTTTTGCTGAAGGATTTGCTCTCATATTGTTAATTGCAGACATCAAAGTTTTCTTGCTTGAAATCTCAATTACTGTTCCTGTGATTGGTAAAACCTGATAGTCAAAGTTTTCATTTTCATAGTCAATTTTAATTGATTTTCCTTCTTCTAACTTCCAGATGTTCTTGAAATTCCAAGTCGAACCATCTGTTGTATATGTATTTCTTGAAATGAGTTCTGTCTTTGTTGCATTAACTGCATAGTTAACCGCACTCGTTGAACTTGAAGAAAGAACTACGTCATTTACATTTTCAGCTACTGGAGTAAGAGCTTCTGAGCAGTTATACAAAAGCATTGCATAATATCCTCTAACTTCAACGCTGACTGCCAAAGTTTTTCCAAAAATTCCTCCAACTTTTGCGTCCTTCTTAACAATTTTGTCAAAGTAAACTAAGTTGTTAAATATGATTGAATTTTTAGATTCAACACCGCTATTCATTGTAAAGCCGGCGATGCCTCCAAAAAGAGCATATTCCTTTTCTTCTTCGCTAGTAGTTTCAGCGTTTTCTGCAACACTCTCTACATTACTTAGCATAACAAGGTTGTTATCAATAATTCCACCTTTGTTGTATCCAACTATTCCGCCAGAAATATATGATGAATAAACAGATCCGTTTACTTGGCAAAGGCTAACTCTTGCATTTGCTGTTTTAGACTCGTTAAGTCCACAAACAAGGCCAGCATAATTTCTTGTATTTCCACTTGTTAAGATTGAGCATTCCTCAAGCTTACATCTTCCGATTAAGCCATAGTTTCTTCCTGCTATTACGCCTGAGAAAGTGCTTCTTGATATAACATTTGCATTTCTAAGTGTTAAGTCTTCAACCTTCCCCTTCTCGCCAATTGCTGAGAATAGTCCGACTGGCTTGCTTGCATCCATAGCTTTGTCGATAATTAAATCGTTGATTGCAAATTGTTCTGATGAGCCACTGAATGTCCCATTGAAAGGCTGTGCTGTGCTTCCGATAGGTTCAAAAGCTTCTTCGCTCATGTTGATGTCGCTAACAAGTTCATAGTTGTCACTAAGTCCCCATGTGTCACCTATCTTTCTTAAGTCTGCTTCGTTTCTAATATAATAAGGATTTTCAATTGATCCATTTCCAACTACAAATATGAATTGGAAAGGTCCAAAATGTTCGTTTGATGATGTTACAATTACTTTTGCAGTTCCTGGCTGACTAGCCTTAATTTTCCATGTTTCTGTGTCTAAAGTTAATGTGTTAGAATCGCACTCTACTTTTAAAGAAGTTTTCTTGTTTGGCTTTTCATGCACAACAGGGATGTCTATCTCTTCATCAATGTTTAGATAGTTTCTATCCTCTTGTGACATTGTGGAATAAATGTTCTCGTCATTTCTTACTACATAGTAAATTGATACTCCGCAAGAAACCATAACAATGGCAACTACAATATAAAGTAATAATTTCTTCATCTTTTCCCCTCCATTTTATCTTCGGAAGTTTAGTCTGATTAACTTTTTCAGGCAAAACTTATGGTCACTAAATCTATGTGATGCCGCGTTTTAGCGCGGGCTTGCGACAGCAAGCTAAAAATTCAGCTCGCTTAATTTTTATCATCACATAGATTTTATCATTAAACGCATGCAATGTCAATACCTAATTTATCCCTTGCTCCTCACCAAAACCTAAACAAATGCAATAAAAAAGCCGGCATATGCCCGCTTTTTGCATTAATATATAATAAACTATCCGTATTTACTATTGAATCTATTAAAATCTTTAAAATTCTGATGTCTAAACTAATCAATATTAATAATCCATCTTTGTCATATTAAAGGTAAAGCTGTAACTTATACTATTACTCATTTGAGCAATTTCATATTCAAATGTATTTTCTGTTACGTTGTTAAATGTACAATATGTTTTTACTATTGAGCTTGTTGTATCTGAATACGTGAGTGTCCATACATCCTTGTCCATGTCAAAGCTTGTATCTAATTTCCCCTCAATTAATAGTCCATGTTGTTCAACTGGTTTATCCCAAATTGCTGCGTCATATGCATAGTTTGAGCTTGCCTCTGGATCTCCTTCAACAACCTTAAAGTATACATCATTTCCAACATAGTGGAACCTAATATAAGCTACAGTCTTTTCTTCGTTTCCCTCATTACTTGAAGAAATCTCCTGTGATTTATACACCTTGCTTGTGCTAACATTTGGTTTTGTTGGGAGCTCATTTACTGTATAGTTAATTAAAAGAGTTTCTCCCTCGTATGTAACAATCATGTTTCTGTTTCCAGCCTTATCTTTTGTAAACCCTGAAATCATGGATTCTGTTACAGCAATTTGTGTTGTTTTGCCGTCTTTTGTGTAGTTCAAGATTCCACCTGTAACATCCAAATCCTGTCCTACATAATATGTTGTATCAAAATTTGTGTGAATTGAAAGACCATCTTTTTGTGTATTCTCACCTGGTGTATTCCCATTTCCACCACCACATGCTGTAAGCAATCCTGCTCCAGCGAGCGCTAAGCCAATTCCTAATCCTGCTGCTAAAACTCTTTTCTTCATTTTTTCCTCCTTTGTGGAAAACTTTTGTCCATTTTCCTCTCTTTTATCCAAAAATAGTATACCACCAGCCAGCCAGCCCTGTCAAGCAATTTTTAAATATTTTTTTAGCCTTTTTATTTACCTTGCTTGTGGATAACTTAGATTTCTGCTTGGTACGTATTTCATCATCCAATATTATTATAGCATTTGCTTCTTTCCTTAGTCAAGTTTTTTTCGAATAATGTAAAAAAGATTTTAGATAAAAGATTTAATGAAGTCGCGAGTCTCTAAGAGAAATCTAAATAAGACAAAAAATATGGCGAGGCGCTAGGCTCGCCGTTTAGCTCAGGCAGGAGTTTAGTTACCTAAATGACTGTCTGAGGTAGACGGCAGTAAACAACGCGGATCGCCTTATTTTTTGTCTTATTTTTTACATTAGTTTTGACCCATCCGTAGTCTCCACAACCTTCAACACATTTTCTTGTACACCTGTTTGTGCGTTGATGTAGAAGTAGTAGGTCGAATCATTTTTCTGACCTGCAAACTCATAACACAGGACTTCTCTCGAATATTCAAGAGGAATGAGTGTTAAGCGGCCAGCTTCAAAGTTGTAAGACGATGGGAGATTAGTTTTTGCTTGTGATTCTGACAGGGTCGCAGAAGGAAGTCTTCTGTTCACGTGATTTGTGAAGTATGTCATTGCATCATAGCCAATAATTTCACCGGTCGACAGGTCGATTTTTACTTTGACTAAATCTGGATAAAGGATAATCCCTTTTTGCTTTGGAGCAATGTTGAAATATCCATTGTTGTCTAGAGAATCTTTCCACACGCAAACGGCATCTTCAATCCCGTTTTGTTTCGCAAAATCGACGGCTGCAGTCTCACTTTCGTCTAAATCTAATTTAGCTAAATACGTAGAATTGCATGCTCCACTAACTGTAATTAAGTGTCCACCAATTTTAGAAATCTGAGCATATAGCGTGTTTCCGAATTTAGTCATAACTTTGAATGTGTATGCTACAACGCGTCCATTGACTTCGTTAGAGAACTCGCAAGACTTTGCTTCTTTGAAAATGTTTTGAACGATTTTCAGTGCATCTTCTTTCGAAATTTCATTCCCTTTTAAGCCTTTTATATCAACATTTGTTTGTGAATCTGAGAAAGGTCCGTCGTAGATCATTGTTGGATAATCGACGTCATCATTTTTGATTTTGTTAATCCTAATTGTGAACGCATTTAGATTTCCGTCAGAAAGATCAAGACTGTTTTGCAAGATAGAATAATTTTCTCTTGTTTCAACAATGAATTTATCGATTTCGCCTTTCATATCTGTCATCGCATCGCGTATATTTGAAAGCGTTTCTTTTTCTTCTGCAGAAAGCTTTGTTCCTTTCGCAAGTTTCTTAGCTAAAGTGTCTGTGTAGCCGCCCACTTGATTTATAAATTTTACGCTTTCTGAAAAGCTTCCTTCAGAAATTGGAAGGCCTGCTATACTTTGCTCTGCAAGTTCCGTGTTGTTTGACACTTCAATCATGAGCTTGTTTTGTAAAGCTGTATTGTCCGTTGCTAAGATCTTTCCGAGTTTCGTTTCAATATTGTTTACACCTTCAGTGAGGTTGTAAAGATTGCGCTGATAGACATTTTCAAGTTGCGTGCTATATGTATTCGTTGTTGATTGTGTAATTCCATATGCAATTCCAAGTCCGATTGTTGAAAGGCCTAAAATTCCTGTCACAACAGAAAGTCCAACAATAGTCCTACTTTTTCTATGTTCATTTTTTACTTGTTTAGTTTTTTCCATGCTTCCCTCCTATATTGCAAACACGTGCCTTCCAATCGTGACGACTGTTTTTCGACTAAATATCCATTTACTTGTTGCTGTGCTTGCGTTATAGTAGTAAAGACAACCATATGTAGGATCCCATCCATTCAAAGCGTCTTGCGCTGCAGAATAAGCTGTTGAGTTTGGCTCTAAGTTTATCTGCCCGTCTGATACTGCTGTGAACGCGTATGGCTGATAGATAACTCCTGAAACAGTGTTTGGGAAGCTTGGACTCTTGACACGATTCAAGATAACTGCTGCAACTGCGACTTGCCCTTGATAAGGTTCTCCCCTAGATTCAGCGTAAACACACTTTGCAAGAAGATAGAGGTCTGAACTCGTGGCTTTGCCTGTCTGAGATTTTTCAATCGTCATGCCTAAAGCACGAGCTGTATTTTTTCCCACTATCCCGTCCACAGTGAGCTTGTTTTTCTTTTGGAACAATCTCACAGCTTGTTTAGTTTTAGAACCATAGATTCCGTCTACTGAGCCTTTGTAATATCCCCAGTTTTTCAATTTCTTTTGTACCGTCTTAGTTTCGCTGGTCGTTAGCGTTTCAGTTGCATTCGTTTCCACGATCCCAGCTTCCGCCTTTGCACACGTTTGATATGTAGTTCCTCCAAGTAAGGAGGAAAGTAATATCATCATCGATGTACTTACCCCAAGTAAAGCTTTTTTCATTTTACCTCCATTTTTCTTGTAACTGACCTTATTATTTCCCAAATTTTCGAAATATAAACATAATTCGCAGAATTTTTTGTGTTTGTGAAGCAAAATGCTGGATATATTACACACCACCAGTTATTTCCATTCCCTGAGCCTAATGCTAAAATAAGAGCGTCATAATATCCACTGTCAAGTGTCAGTTCTTCATAAGTTCTTGTAGGAAAATATTCATTTGAAATATATGCTTTGGAAGTATAGGAGAAGCCCTCGCTTTTAAGTACTTCATCCGCAACTTTCTCGATATATGCAAGGTTTTGAGTTAAAACTTTTTCGGCCTCATCCTTAGTTTCTACTTCTGAAAGGACGGGAATAAGGGCTTCCACAACGGCATCTCTGACCATGTATTTCACTGTCTGATCTTCGCTTGAATTTGAGTTCGCTCGGATGTGAACACGCAAATAATCTGAGTTTTCCTGTGATGAAGGAGGAGTTAAGCCAACGATAGCAAAAACTACGCCAAGAACAACAATACAGATTGCAGAAAGTATGTATTTCATATAAAAAACCTCCTTGTTTGAAGGAGATTTTTTACTGAAAATTGATACATTATTCAATAGTTGAGGAGTAAAAACTATGAATATGCTCACTTTTTGTTGTTTTGATAAAATAGGATTATTTCCTTGTCCTCTGTTAGAGGAAATTCAACGTCTGGATTCTGAGTTGCAACTAAAGATTCCTTAACTTTCTTGTATTTAGCGATATCCCAAAGAGTTTGCCCTTCTTTGCCAAATACGATTTCCATTGCATAATCACGCTCAGGGATTTCGTCGCTAAGAGTTGCTTCAGAGATCACAGCGGACACCTCATCATCACTCATTGTGATTGTTGCTTTAACTTTTGCGTCATAGAACAACTCTCTGCCTTTCTTAACAACAACATCAACGTCCGTGATAACGGCTGTAGTTGTAACTTCAGCATTCTCTGGAAGATTTGTTCTATCTGAAAGGACGAAAGGAATTTCGATTTCTACTGCATTTAATGAAGACTCTTCGTCGTTGAGATAAACTACTGTTGTGCGAGCAATTCCTTCCACTTTAACGAAGTCGTCCTCTTGATATGTGTTTAAGATTTCAACAGAGTTTCCGCCATTGAATAGGATTTTGTCTACACGAGGTTTATCGTCTTCGATTACGAGATTTCCTTCAATCTTCCCTTCAACAACTTCGCTTGGAAGATTTTTTGTCATTGAGAAGCTTTCTGTCGTTACTCCAATTTCGTTCTTTGTACTATAAAGGTCTGCAACAACTTCAATATCTACTTCGTTGTAAACAAGTGCGCAGATATCAACTGGAACAGAGATTTGAGCTCTCGCACCTTTCTCGTCGTTGTCAACTACTGCTTTAACGTCGCTGTACTTAACAAACGCAAAGGCCTCTGCCGTACTCTCTCTGCTTGTTCCCTCAATTTCAATTTCCTCCCTGAAATTCTCAAAAACATAGGCACTTTCGAACTTGTCGTTTTCTGTCAAATAGAGAACTCTGCTAACAATTTCGCCTGAAACAGCAACATAGTTCAAGCCAGGCTCAACATCTTTAACTGACGCTTGGCATTCGCAAAGAAGAAGCTTTTTGATAGGTTCCCTTGTTGTAAGTGGGATATCCGCACAAATAGATGAACATCTATCTCCTATGAGATGAACGACCTTCATATCCTCTTTTTTAACTGAAACATCCTCGTCGTTTGATGTGATAGATTTTACTTCTTGATTCGTTACAACAAAGCCTATTTGTTCCAAAGTATATGTGATTGTAACATTCCCATTTGCAACTTTATCGACCTTATAGTCTTTAACTCTAACACGGATGATTGGCTTTTGACCAACTGCTATACTGTTATCCTCAAACTTTGATGAAAAAGGACAAGATGTGTGAGTTGATCCAACTTCTCCCCCCTCTAACATATAGATAACGCATGTTTCGATTACCCCTGTATAATTTACGCTTCCCGCAAGGACTTCATTTGTGCCAACAGAAACATCTGTTGAAATAGTGAAGATCTTTTCAACCTCACCTTCTACTGGGATGCTACACTCTACAGTGAACTCCCCTTTGGGCAATCTATACTTTTTTGCCACCTGAAAATTATTTGATTCAAAAGCCATATTTCCTCCTCTAACTTCGATATCGTTATATTCTATTTTCAAAATCAGACAAGTATGACAAAATGTTTAAAAAATTGAAACATGGCAATAAGTATTTAAATAATATAGGAGATATAATGAAAAGATCTAATTTAAACCTAGCAGATGTTAAGAATAATGTAAAAAATCTCAAAGGAGAGTCAGTTTGGCTGGCAATCAATCGCGGACGAAAAAAAATAGAAAAGGTGTCTGCGACCATTAAGGACATATATCCCAGTGTGTTTACAATAACAACTAATGGTTCACTTCAAACCTTTTCATATTTTGATATAATGTGTGGGAATGTTAAAATTTTACAATCCTAACCTCTAAGGCTATTTATAACTTCCTCGCGGTTATTCGCTTTATAAACGCAGCTTCCACTAACTAAAATGTCTACGCCAAGATTTGTGAGCAGCTTGGCGTTTTCTGTATTTACTCCACCGTCAACTTCAATCTTGAAATTAAGCTGATTTTCCTTTCTGAAAGCGTCAATCTCTTTGATTTTTGGATAGGCATAATTGCCAAATTTTTGCCCACTCGCCCCTGGAGTTACGGACATAACAAGCACGACGTCTACATCATAGCAATATGGTTTAATTTCTTTAAAGGATGTTTCTGGCTTTAGGCTAATTCCTGCTAAAACATTGTGATCTTTGATGTACTTTATCGTTTCAACAAGCTTGTTTTTGTCTTCAAATGCTTCATAGTGCACAGTGATAATGTTTGCTCCAGCTTCAATATATTTTTTGATCTCATCCTTTGGCTCACTGACCATAAGGTGGACGTCAAGTGGCAAAAGACAGTTGGCATTGATAGTTTTTATTAAATTATAATCAAAAGTTGTCTTTGGAACGAACTTGCCGTCCATGACATCGCAGTGCAAAAAGTCTGTCAGTCCTTGAAGTGATTTGGCATACTCCACAATATCCTGATATGACTGAATTGGATCTGTTGAAACAGAAATATATGTGTACTTTTTCATTTTTTACGCACCTTTTTTGTTAATTCTTTTATTTCCAAAAACTTAAGATAGTTCTCATAACGCTCACGGCTAATTAAGTTTGAGTTTGCAGCTGCAGCAACTCCACAATTGTTTGAATGCTTGTGCAAGCAAGATCTATATTTGCACTTGTCAATATATGGCAGAAAATCTGGATAATATTTCGCAATCTCGTTTGGCTCTAAGTTTATTAAACTTTCGTCCAACTTTGAGAAACCCGCCGTATCGGCAATATACCCATTTTTTGTCTGATATAGCGTCACTGTTCGAGTCGTTTGCTTGCCTCGTTCAACTTTCTTTGCAAAGTCGCCCGTTTTTTCTAGAGTTTCCTTGAAAATGGAATTAATAAGTGAGGACTTGCCCACTGCGGATTGTCCAGCAAAAGCCGAAATCCCTTTAATACACTTCTCAAGCTCGGATGTGCTATTATTCAATGCAGATGTTTTAACTACTTTCAAAATTGGAGAATATATTTTCTCAATTTTGCTGTAAAATTCATCTTGCCCCTCAATTTTATTCACACAAAGTATCGGATTTATCCCTTCTACAAAGCAGAATAATATAAGCTTGTCCACTAAATAGAGGTCTGGCAAAGGCTTTGGGGCGATTGTAATAATCATCGTGTCAAGATTTGCCATTGGCGGACGGATAAGAAGATTTTTCCTTGGAAGAATCTCCTCAATCACAGCTGCTTTCTTGTCGAAACTCACCTTGTCGCCAACGAATATTCCGTCTTGCTTTAATGTCCCTCTTGCAATACATATAACTTCCTGCGAACCAAACTTAACATTAAATTTGTCCGCGTTTTTCTTAACTACTAACCCTCTCATTGGAACCCACTGTAGTCTGTTTCTGCATCGTTGAATTGTGAGAAACCTGTGTAGAAGTCATAGTTCCTTGAGAAGTCTCCTGATGACTTTGCAACGTCAAATGTAATCTCTAAATATGACATGTTTGGATGCTCTCTTGAAATTCTTTCATTGTCAAGTTTTCCATATGCGCCATACCTTCCATTTTCATCTTCTTCATTCTGAACTAATTGATAGTAAAGACGAGCATCTGTCGCTCCCTTCAGAACTAGCTTGTTAAGTTTTGTGTGTTCATCCAATTCTTTTAGTTCGCTCTTCTCAACGTCAATTTCGTCACACTCAAATTTTCCAATCTTAACTGGCTCGCCAAATCCGTCAGTCTTGTCATCAAGCTCAAACATAAGGATTGAGCCTTCCTCTCCAGGATCAAATGAGTTATTGTAAACTCGAATCGTCTCTTTGATTACTTTCATCTCTGTTCCCGTCCACCAGTTGACAGAAACTGTTATGTCGATATATAAATTCTTGTCGTCAAGTATTACCGCTCCGTCCCTTGCTATATACTGAAAGTCAAGCCAAATATCTGTTATTTTTGTTTCGCCCTTTGGCATTATTACAAAGCTTTGATATTCAAATGAATTAATATATTCAAACTCGTTTGTTTCGTCTTGTGAAACGAAGAAGGATGTTCCTGGATAATCAATAATTTCTGATGCGATGAAGTTGCTTCCAACGTCTGTCGATCCACCTGTTGAGGATCCAATCGTTGTCAACTTTCCGCAATAGTCAACAATCGCTGTAACTACGTCCCTGTAATAGAGCTGTTGAACTCCATAATTTTGAGCCTCTGTTCCAATAACCTTTTCAAGGATATAGTCGGCGATGTTTTCCTTGTCTCTAGTCGTAAGTCCAACATATGATCCGTTCTTCTCGAAAAGCGCTTTGATATCTTCAAATGCAACTTTCGCTGAAGATTTATTGTTTTCAGGATTTTCAGCATCCACAACCTTCTGATATCCACTAACTTGGAACTCTCCATTGCTCCAGCCAATTTCATTTGGATTCAATCCCAAAACAATGCAATAAATTGCATATCCAAGGGCATAGGAGAATTGTTCTCCTTGATCATCTTGAACATTTGTGATATCTGTGACCTTTGAGGCGTATGAAGAAGCCATATATGTGAAATAATTTTTTATCTCACTATAATTAAATTTTTGATTGTCTATTTTAGTTTTCACAACCCCATTTGTCTCAGATTGAATAACATCTACGTCTGATCCGCTCACGCTGAAATCAACTGCATAGAAAGGTGCTGTAAGATCCTCTCCTTCACTTGTGTTTATATAATGATAATTAAAATTTTTGTAACCCTCTTCATTTACAGATTTAAACCAGTTCCAACCTTTGTTTAAATCTGCTGTGACCTCCACGTATGAAGGAAGGGTTGACTTATCAACTCCAGTTGGAAGCTCACTTTCCACTACATACTTTATTGTTCCATTGTCGTCATATCCATATTTTGTAACCACGCTTGTTATTTGATATCTCAAAGCATCGTAAAAATATTTAAACTGTTCTTTCTCTGGATCTGTATCCCCTTTCATATAACTGGATGCAAACGCATTAAGATTTACATTTTTTTCATCTTCAACCAAGCTTAAAGCTTTAAAAATATTTTCAGCGGGAAACTTGACTTGAGATTCATAACCCTGCATAGAACCATAGAGATAGTTAATATTTCTAAAAATATCTTCGCTAAAGACTTTATAATACTCACTAGTCTCAGAATTAGCATCATAACTATATGCACTTGGTCTACGAAGAACTTTTATCCCTTCAAGTTCAATTCCACCGCTGTAATCTTTGAACATGTCATCATATTCTTCTTGTGAAATTTCACCATTGTTGAGCTGATCATTGAGGTCACTTATCCAATCTCCTCCCACAAGTGAAGGAACACAGCCATTTATGATAACACAAACGCATACTAAGAATAAACTTAGTAACCCTGTAAGCATTTTTGTGTTCTTTTTTCTCGCTCTTTTAATCATAGATTAATTATATAATTTTATTCCCCTTTTGTCAATTAAAAAATCGAGCGTTGCCGCTCGATTATATTTTTTACATTTGAAGGTCTTTATCTACAACATCTGTTTTATCCGTATCGGAAAGAGATCCTCCTGTAAGGGAACCAATCTCATAAGATTCTTCCTTTGGAATGTATCTCTTTTCTGGGTTTTGGAAGTTTTCGTAAATCTGATCTAAGCTGTAGTTTGATCTGCTTTCAATTACAAAATGCTTTTTTGTCACTAGAATATTTCCATTATCATCCTTTGAAACAACCAAAACATCAAGAGCACTTCCATATCCTGTTGCTGTATTTGCATAAGTAGCTCCACCTAAATCTCCAAAGAATGTCATCTCGGCATTTTCAATCCCGCATTGTTTTGCGAAAAGGTTATCTCCTGTGATTCCGTTTTTAGAATAAGTTTCTCCGTCGATTGTGATATCATTTTTACCAGAAACTAAATCTGCAACTTTTGTGAATTTATTATTTTCAACAGCTGTTACTATCTCGTCAATATCTTCTTGTGTGTCATTTTTGAAATTTCCTTCCAATTTATACACACCAAAGACATCTTGTCTTGCCTTTCTTTCTAATATTGTAAGTACGTAGAGATCTCCTTCATGGATTGAATATCCCTTTAAATCTTTAACTGAATATCCTGTAACCATTTTTGCTCCGCTTGCCATGATCTTCTCTTCCAAAGCTGTGTAGTTAAGTTCTACTGGAGCTGGTGGCTCAACGTTTGTTGGAGTTTCTGCTGTTGCGATCTTGAATGTGTCTGTTCCAAATGCAATTGTTTCTGGCACTGCAATTTCATTCAATAACCCTGAGATAACTTCTGCCTCGGTCATTGAATTTGTTGTTTCTGTAGATACTTTAGCCATAACTGTATCTGTTCCTGTTACTACGAAAATGTTCATATTAGCTTTATTGCCATTATTTTCATAATTTACAACAGTAATTCCCTGAGCTGTGTTTCTTCCTACTTTTTCAGCAAAGATATTTTCGCCTTTAATTGCGCTAAGGTTATATTTTTTACCTGAATATTCTAAATAGTTCTTTTCTGAGCTAATTGTGAAAACATCAGAAATCTTTTCCATATCAAGTGTTAAAGCTTTGAGCTGGCTAACTTTTTCCATTCCTGCTTTTTCACTGAGCTCGAATTTGTATAATGTTACGTCGTCGTTGTCTTTTGACTTCCCATAGCAATAGAATTGTCCGTCAATAATTTCATATTCAACGCTTTCAGCGCCAATCTTATTCTGCAACTCAGACTCAAACGCAGCGATATCTGCTTCTTTTACATCAGGGTCAACAACTGGATCTACTGGGTTAACCGGATCTACTGGGTTAACTGGATCTACTGGATTAACTGGGTCTACCGGGTTAACTGGGTCAACTGGGTTAACTGGATTGTCTGGTTCTACTGGTGTTACAACTGATGTTCCTGGCCCCTCTGATTCCTTTTTATTACATGCTGAAAGTGTAAATGTAATTGCACTTGCCATCATTGTAATTCCGACTACAGCTCCAACAAGTTTCATGTATCCTTTATTTGTTACAAGTTTTTTATAAAGCTTGCTTTCTTTTAGTTTCTTTTTGAATTCTTCTTTCATTTCTTCCTCCAAAGTTTTAATAAGTATAACACAACAATATTCATTTTTCAAGTAGTTTACTTAAAATATTTATCATAAAAAAAGGGCAAAAGTTACAATTTTTAACTTTTTCCCTTAATTTCCCTGCAAAATTGAGTTTCTAAGCTGACCGCAAGCACCGCCAATATCTGCGCCCAAAGTTCTTCTAACTGTAGCAGATACGCCCTTTTCAGTGAGTTTATCCGCAAAAATATATGGAGCTTTTCCGCTTGCGCCCTGCAGATTTCTTTCTTTGACATAATTTAGTGGAATCACGTTAACATGACATGGAAAACCTCTCAAAATCTTGGAAAGTTCTTCCGCATGCTGCGTTTTGTCGTTCACATCCTTGACAAGCGTATATTCAAAGATGATCCTTCTGCCCGTCTTTTCAAAATAGTACTTGCAAGCGTCAATAATTTCTTTAATTGAATATCTGTTTGCAATAGGCATAGTTTTTCTTCGGATTTCGTCATTCGGAGCATGCAAGGATATTGTAAGAGTGACTGAAAAGCCTTCGTCTGCAAGGCGATAAATATTTGGAACAAGCCCACATGTGGATAAAGACACATTTCTTTGGCTTATATTCATTCCTTTTTCGTCGCCGAGTAGTCTAAAAAACTTTGTTACATTGTCATAATTGTCCAGCGGCTCTCCGCTTCCCATTAAAACAACGTTGGTCACAGCCCTATGTTTTAAATCCCCGCCATTGTCACGATTGACAATCAAAATCTGCTCTAAAATTTCGCCTGCGGAGAGATTTCTTATTAATCCGTGTAGCCCTGACGCGCAGAATTTACATCCCATTCTGCAACCTACTTGAGTGGAAACACAAAGCGTATTGCCGTATTTGTATTTCATAAATACCCCTTCGATTATCTCTCCGTCGTTCATTTTGTAAATATATTTTTTTGTTCCGTCCTTACTCTCAAGAACTCTCTCGATCTCAAAGTTTGGATATTCATCACGCACTGCTTCAAGTAGATTTTTTGGCAGATTTGTTATTTCTTCGATCTTCTTTGTCTGCATGAGCGCTTCAAAAAGTTGAGTCCCCCTAAATTTTGGAAAACCCAATTTCTCCACATATGCAATCAATTCATCTCTTGAGTAATCTAACAGCACGTATTCACCTTTTCACTTTTAAATTTATATCCGTTTAAAAAGTCCTTTGCGTCTAGCATCTTTCCATTTGGATTTTGACATTTTAAGGCCTTTACACATCCGTCCCTAGCGCCAATAAGGAATTGCTTATTGATAACCTTAATTTCGCCAATTTTAAGCTCAAAATCCCTGCATATTGCAAGTTTTTGCACTTTAATTCTATCTTCGCCGATAAAGAAGTAACATCCGGGATTTTCTCCGAGCGCTCTCACGCGATTAACTAAATCTTCAGCTCTATTATTAAAATCTAGCAGGCCGTCTTCTTTCTTAATCATTTTTGTGAACGTAGCTTTGCTTCCGTCTTGTGGATAAAACTTAACTTTTCCACTTTCGATAAGATCCAAGGATTTTACTAATAGTTCTCCGCCAAGCTTTGCAGTCTTTTCGGATAGTGATGAGAAGGTATCCTCATCGTCAATTTTTATATCTTCGCAGAGGATTATATCTCCTGAATCCACTTCATATTCCATTTTTTGGATACTCACACTCGTTTCCTTGTCGCCGTTCATAAGGGCATATTGCAGCGGAGTTGCTCCTCTGTATTTTGGTAGTTTTGAGGGATGAACGTTTAATGCCATTTTCTTGCTTAAAAATTCTCTTGAAATAATCTGCCCGAATGACGCTGTAACAAACACGTCAAAATCCATAGCAAATATTTCGTCAATATTTCTGTTTACTCTCTCATATTGAAGTACTTTTAATCCCAAATTCTGTGCATATTCCTTGATTTGAGGCGCAACAAGCTTGTGCCCCCTTCCCGAAGGTCTATCGGGCTGACAAATAACTGCAACCACTTCATGCTTAGATTTTAATAGCTCTCCAAGCACTCCAATTGAAAAGGCGGACGAGCCTAAAAACAAAACTTTCATTTGCCCTCCTTCTTTGCCAAGAACTCCTTTCCGTGTTTACTTCTATCAACAAACAAAATTCCGTCCAAATGATCTATCTCGTGACACGTGCATCTTGCGAAGTACTTTTCCCCAGTTATTTCTAGTGGATAATTGTATCTGTCCACTGCTCTAACAGTAACCTTATATGGGCGGACAACTTCGTCCTTAAATTTTCCTATGCTGAGGCATCCTTCAGTGTCAACATCTTCCCCTTCCTGATAAACAATTTCAGGATTGATTAGTTCATAGTACTGATTGTTTACATCCATAACAACAACACGTCTTAAAACACCAACTTGAGGAGCTGCAAGTCCCATGCCGTCATTTTTATACATTGTTTCTTTCATATCGTCTAAAAGTTGCCACAGATCTTCATCAAATTCTACGACTGGCTTGGATTTCTTTCTTAGAACACTCTCGCCTAATTTAAATACTTTTCTACTTGCCATTTTAACCTCCTTAGCTCATATTTTGTGGATTGACCTCGAAGAAAACCGAGCTTTTAACAGCATCTTTCGTCTGCTCAAGAAGTTCTTCTTCAATTTGATCCGCTTTGTCTAACTTACATCTAACGATAACTTGATATCTAAATTTGTTTTGCAATCTCTTAAGCGGAGACTTCATAACATCCATATAGATTATCTCGTCTTTATATTTTTCTTTAACTTTCAATAGCTTATTATAGCACACTTTTAGCTCATCTTTAACAACATTTTCATCTTGATGAGTAAATAAAATCCTGATTATCCTTGTAAAAGGTGGAAATTTTGCAGTTGCACGGATATTTTCCTCTTTCCTGAAAAATCCCTTATAATCGTAATTCGCCGCAAACTTGTATGTATAATGGCGAGGAGAATATGTCTGCAAAACAACTTTTCCTTCGTCCTTACTTCTCCCTGCTCTCCCGCTAACCTGTGTAATAAGCTGGAAACATCTCTCCGTGCTTCTGTAGTCACTATGATACAAACTTTGGTCGGCGTCGACAATTCCAACGAGTGTCACATCCTCAAAATCATGCCCCTTTGCTATCATCTGCGTTCCGACTAAAATACCTGGTTTAGCATTTCTAAATTCTTCCAAAATCTTAGCATGTGCATTCTTTTTTGAAGTTGTATCATTATCCATTCGAAGTATTTTTACATCTGGGAACAACTTTTTCAGCTCGCTAACGACCTTCTCAGTTCCAACTGCACCTTCCTTGATTCGCTCACTTCCGCAGTTTGGACAAACGTCCAAAACTTTGTATTGCTTTCCGCAATAGTGACATTTCAGCTTGTTGTCTTCCTTGTGATAAACAAGTGAAACATCGCAGTCCTTGCATTTTGCAACATAGCCACAATCTCTGCACATCATGAAAGAGGAATATCCTCTTCGATTGATAAAAATCATAGCTTGTTTTTTGTTGTTTATTACGTTTGCTAAATCGCTGATAAGCTGATTTGAAAAGATTCCACTGTTTCCGCTTCTAATTTCCATCATCATATCAACAATTTGAATTTTTGGAAGCTCTCTTCCATTCGCTCTGACAGGTAGTTCAACAAGCTTGTATTCTCCCCTAACAGCTTTTTCATAACTCTCAACACTAGGCGTTGCGCTGCCTAGGACAAGTGGACACTTGTTATACTTAGCCCTGAACTTTGCCACTGTGTGCGTGTCGTATCTTGGGTTGGACTCTGAGATATAGCTCTGCTCGTGCTCCTCGTCGATTATGACAATTCCAAGGTTGTCTAGTGGCGCAAAGATAGCAGATCTTGCTCCAACAGCAATCTTAGCTTCGCCCAAGAATAATCTCTTCCACTCGTCGAATCTTTCACCCGCCGAAAGTCCGCTATGAAGAATTGCGATCTTATCCCCGAATCTTGCTCTAAAGTTTGCCAAAACTTGTGGTGTAAGTGAAATCTCTGGAACAAGCATAATTGCATTTTTCCCCTGTTTTAGAACTCTCGAAATAAGGTGCATATACACCTCAGTTTTTCCGCTTCCTGTAACGCCGTGAAGAAGGAAAACATCATCTCCTTTTATTGTGTCAACTGCCCTTTGTTGAAGATCGTTGAGTTTTATTTTTTTGTCATTTATCTCCCCGACATACGGACTTCTATTAATTTGATTTTTATAAATTTCAATTATATGCTTGCTTTCTAAACTTTTTAGAGAGGAATATCCAAAAAGTTCTTTCAGCTTTTCATATTTTTCTTCTTTATGTTCTTTGAGATATTTAACAATTTCAATTTGATTTTTTCCGCGAGATATTTCCACATTTTCATCGGTTAATCTGCAGCTCTTTTCAAACACTTCTTTGACTTTTCCCTCTCTCATTTCTGCAGGGATAAAAAGTCTAAGAATAGACGTCATGCGAAGATGATATTTCTTACACATAAAATTCATAAGATCCAGCATCTCAGGCTTTATGGCAGAAAAATCTTCAACTGGCGAAATTATCGCTTTTAATTTTTCAGATGGATATTCACTTTTATATTGCTTGTCAATCACAAATCCTTGCAAGATTCTGTTTCCAAACGGCACAAAAACACGCATCCCCTTTTCAATAGGCATGTCATCAGGAATTATGTATTCAAAGACCTTATCGAGAGCCTTTGTATCTTGATCAATAATGACAGAAGCGAACAAGTTTCCTCCAAAAAAAATTCTACTGTATTTCTACAATAGAATTATATCACATTTTTATTTATTTGTATAGCACTAAAAGTCGCTTGGGACAACTTTTCCATAATAAACTTCTTGGCAAGCCTGACTGATAGATTTTAAATCGATATCAGTAGAATCAACTCTTCTCAAAGTTTCGATTTCCTTTGCTCTTTTTGCAACAATATTTGATAAAACATAGACGTTGCCTCTAGCTCTCTTTACAAGTTCATCAATTGGTGGATCAATCATCATAATTTTATACCTCACTTTTACACTGATATTTTAGCATACTTATATTTTTTTGTAAACTAAAAATTAGCACACTTTTTAAGAAATATTCCCTTTTTGCAGCTTAAAAACATGTTTTTTACTAAAATAAATCATTGAACCGGCAAAATTATATCAAAAAAACTAAATTAAAAGCTTTTATTTTAATAAAAAAACAGCATATGCGCTGTTTTACTAACAAAAAAATAGGATAATACTTAATGATTATCCTACTTTTAATATTTTTAATTAATCCCGATAATTAGTTTCTTGGGAACTTGATGTTTGCTTGAGCTGCAGCAAGTCTAGCAATTGGCACACGATATGGTGAGCATGAAACGTATGTCAAGCCTGTCTTGTGGCAGAATTCGATTGATGAAGGATCTCCACCATGTTCTCCACAAATTCCAAGTTTGATGTCAGGTCTTGTTGATTTTCCAAGTTCAACAGCCATCTTAACCAATCTGCCTACACCGTTTTGATCAAGTCTAGCGAATGGATCGCTTTCAAAGATCTTCTTTGAGTAGTAAGCATCAAGGAATTTTCCTGCGTCATCACGTGAGAATCCATATGTCATTTGTGTAAGGTCGTTTGTTCCAAATGAGAAAAATTCAGCATATGAAGCGATTTGATCAGCTGTAACAGCTGCACGAGGAATTTCGATCATTGTTCCGATCTTGTATGTCATCTTAACTTTGTTTTCAGCGATAACTTGATCAGCAACGTTAGCAACGATATCTCTAACATATTTAAATTCTCTTACATCGCAAGTGAGAGGAATCATAATTTCAGGAACGATCTTATATTTCTTTTCCTTTGACACTTGGATAGCAGCTTCGATAACTGCTCTTGTTTGCATTTCAGCAATTTCAGGATATGTTACAGCAAGACGAAGTCCACGGTGTCCCATCATTGGGTTAAATTCGTGCAAATCTTCTACTGTTCTCTTTAATCTTTCGAATGTTAATCCCATTTCTTTAGCTAATGCTCTGATTTCACTGTCTTCATGTGGAACAAATTCGTGTAGAGGTGGATCCAAGAAACGGATTGTAACTGGTTTTCCTCTCATAGCTGTATAAAGACCAATAAAGTCTTTCTTTTGCATTGGAAGAAGTTTAGCAAGAGCTCTCTTTCTCTCTTCAACTGTTGAAGAAACAATCATTTCTCTTACTGCAGGGATTCTATCAGCTTCAAAGAACATATGTTCTGTTCTGCAAAGTCCGATTCCTTCTGCACCAAAGTTAAATGCGTTTTCAGCATCTTTTGGATTATCAGCGTTTGTTCTGATTTGTAAAGCTCTGTACTTGTCAGCCCATTTCATGATTGTAGCAAATTCGCCAGAAATCTTAGCTGGTTCTGTAGCGATTAAGCCATCATAGATTTTTCCTGTTGATCCATCAAATGAAAGCAAGTCGCCTTCTTTATAGATTTTTCCGTTCAATTCAAATGATTTTTCATCTTGAGCAAATTTAAGAGCTGAGCATCCTGCAACGCAGGCTGTTCCCATTCCTCTTGCAACAACGGCAGCGTGTGATGTCATTCCACCACGAGCTGTGAGAACACCTTGTGAAGCCATCATTCCTTCAATATCTTCAGGAGATGTTTCAAGTCTTACAAGAACAACTTTCTCCTTGTTTGCAGCAAGTTCTTTAGCTCTTTCAGCTGTAAATACGATCTTTCCGCAAGCAGCACCAGGTGAAGCAGGAAGAGCTTCTGCGATAGGTGTAGCAGCTTTCAAAGCTTTGTCTTCAAATTGTGGGTGAAGTAAAGCGTCTAATTGTTTAGGATCGATCATCATTAAAGCTTCTTGCTCTGTCAGTAGTCCTTCCTTAACGAGGTCAACGGCGATCTTAAGAGCCGCTTTAGCTGTTCTCTTTCCGTTTCTTGTTTGAAGCATATACAATTTACCTTTTTCAATAGTAAATTCCATATCTTGCATATCTTTATTGTGTTTTTCAAGTGTCTTAGCAATATCAACAAATTGCTTGTAAACTGCAGGGTTTTGTTTCTTAAGAGTTGCGATAGGTAATGGAGTTCTAATTCCGGCAACAACGTCTTCACCTTGAGCGTTCATTAAGTATTCTCCATAGAATTCATTTTCTCCAGTAGCAGGGTTACGGCTGAAAGCAACACCTGTTCCGCAGTCATCTCCCATATTTCCGAAAACCATTGATTGAACGTTTACAGCTGTTCCCCATTCATATGGGATATCATGCATTCTTCTGTAAACATTAGCTCTTTCGTTATCCCATGATCTAAATACAGCCTTAACAGCTTCGATAAGTTGAACTTTTGGATCTTGTGGGAATTCTTCGCCTTGTCCTTTCAAGTATAACTTTTTGAACATAGCAACGATTTCTTTCAAGTCTTCAGCTGAAAGGTCTTTATCAAATTGAACGCCTTTCTTTGCTTTAACTTCGTCTAAAATTCTTTCATATTTTGATTTTTCTTGTTGCATAACAACATCTGAGAACATTTGGATAAATCTTCTGTATGAGTCGTAAGCAAATCTTGGGTTGTTAGTTAATTTTGCCAATCCTTCTACAACTTGGTCGTTAAGCCCAAGGTTAAGAATTGTATCCATCATACCAGGCATTGAAACTCTTGCACCAGAACGAACTGAAACAAGAAGAGGATTTTTAACATCACCGAACTTCTTTCCTGTGATTTTCTCTAATTCTGCAAGTTTCTTAGATATTTGTGCCATGATCTCGTCATTGATTTTTCTTCCATCTTTGTAATATTGTGTACAAGCTTCTGTTGTAACAATAAATCCTTGTGGAACAGGCATCCCCAATTTAGTCATTTCAGCAAGGTTTGCCCCCTTACCACCAAAAAGGTTTTTATCGGCTTTTTCTACTTCTTTAAATTGATAAACGTATTTCTTCATAAATTCTCCTTTTAACCTTCGTTATTTATCGGATATATTTTATCAAAATCACGTATTTTTATCAAGCAAAACATTGTAGATTTTTAAAATTTTTTGTATAAGATTTTTAATTTTTTTTGTATAAGTTTTTCAACTCCTGCACACACTAAACTCGGGAGGTAGACATGGCAGAAAAGAAATGGGTTCCAGGTGAAGAAGTTCCAACAAGCGGTAACTATACTGCATACGATAAGAACTGCCGTTGTGGTGGAAGCACATACCTTGAAAAAGGTAAAAGATTCCCAGCTACACAACACTCTGGAAGTTATTATGTTAGAGAAAAATAAGTTTGATATAAGCTGAGGATTTGTGAGAATAAAAATGGAAGAACATATATGAATTGAGCCTTTTGTGAAAACAAAAATTTTCTCAATTCCAAGCATATCTTCGGAAATTGATATTTGAGCAAAGCTTGATACAGCAAAAAAATCAAACAAAGCGGAGCATCAGCTCCATGGTAAAATTCTCTAATTGCCGTTAACTCCGGCAAAAAAACAGCGCATATGCGCTGTTTTTTTATTTCTTAATTTCCCTTTTCAACCTCATTAATGTTTGAGTTTTTGTTGTTTTCTGGGTTATAAACTTTTTCAACATTCTGATAGATTGTGTTTCCGTTCCCTTGTATTATTGCCCCTCTATTATTTATTCTACAATTGCTATCTTTCCCGCTAATTATAAAAGATCCATCATTATTAAATACGTGGCTTTTCCATCCAAACCCAATATTTCCAAATCTAATTTTACGACGATCTTTAATAATTGTTTCTTTTAACTGACTTTGGCTTTTTATAACCATGTCACCACTTAAAGTGTGATTTCCAGATAGGCTTACATTCCCGCTTATCTTGACATTCCCACTAACTTCACAATTCCCTGACAGGCTTGCATTTTCTGACAGACTTGCGTTCCCCTTGTTGATAACTTTTCTGCTATCCATTTTTTAAATAAAAATAGTATCCGACAACTTTGTCAAGGGCTTTTTTCGAGATTCCATAGTGCTTTTATGTTCACATATTGTGGATAACTGGTTTGGTTTAAAAATCAAGAACCAACTTCGTTCGCCGTAGTCCGCTCCGACCGGGACTCCCGGGTTCGAATTGCAGAGCAATCTTCAACAAG
>Ga0256404_1002929_pt1 | contig 36196 bp, 36 predicted proteins | sample RumenRJG_01DNA_FD_185990 | JGI IMG/M metagenome (GOLD analysis project Ga0256404, IMG submission 185990) | Bovine rumen microbial communities from Lethbridge, Alberta, Canada - RJG_01 | ecosystem: Host-associated > Mammals > Digestive system > Stomach > Rumen | place: Canada: Alberta | collected... | reverse complement strand
GACATCGCAGAGGGCAAGCGTGTCCTTGACGCATACTGCGGAGTAGGCACGATAGGTATTGTCTGTGCAAAGCAGGGTGCGCAGGTAGTGGGTGTCGAGAGCAATAAAAGCGCCGTCAGGGACGCCATAGCAAACGCAAGGCTCAACAAGCTGAACAATATCCGCTTTGTCAATGCCGATGCTGCGCAGTTTATCTGCGAGTCAGCGTACAAGGGTGAAAAATACGATACCATTATAATGGATCCGCCGCGCGCAGGCTCGACAGAGCAGTTCATCAGCGCCGTTGCCGCAATATCGCCGCACAGCGTTGTGTACGTTTCCTGTAAGATAGAAACGCTCGAGCGCGACCTGAAGCTATTTGCAAAATGCGGCTACAAAGCACAGCTTATACAGCCGGTCGATATGTTCCCGCACACAACAGGCATCGAGACCGTTGTGCTGCTAAAGAAAAAAGTAAAGGAGAATACTAATGGACAGCAGAATTGAAAAGCTTATCAATAACATAGAGCAGGTGATCGTCGGCAAGACCGAGCCGATAACCAAAATAATCACAGCAATGCTGTGCGAGGGTCACGTTCTTATCGAGGACGTACCGGGCGTGGGCAAGACCCAGCTCATCTCCGCCCTTGCACGAAGTGTTGACGGAAAGTTCAACCGTATCCAGCTCACCCCCGACATCATGCCGTCAGACATCGTTGGCTTTTCAATGGTCAACCAGGTGACGCACGAGCTTGAGTATAAGCAGGGTGCGGCAATGTGCAATTTTCTGCTCGCCGACGAGATAAACAGAGCCTCGCCGAAGTCACAGTCGAGCTTGCTTGAGGTAATGGAGGAGCATCAGATATCCATTGACGGACAGACGCATATCCTGCCGACACCGTTTATGACCCTTGCAACGCAGAACCCTGTCGAAACATACGGCACATACCACCTGCCCGAAGCGCAGATGGACAGATTTGTTATGAAGATATCAATGGGCTATCCCGCTTACGAGGACGAGCTTCACATAATGGAAAACGGCGAGCACAGCTCAAATAGAGCAAAAATGCTCACCCCCGTAATGACCACAGACGACATCTCACAGCTTATCGAGGAGGTAAAAAAGGTCGAGGTCAAGCCTTCTGTCAGAAAGTATATCCTTGATATCGTTACCGCCACAAGAAACAGCCAGTATGTCCGCCTTGGCGTTTCACCAAGAGGCAGTATCGCACTTTTGAGAACATCCAAAGCATACGCCTTTGTCAACGGCAGAAACTATGTCGTTCCCGATGACGTTAAGGCAGTAATGAGCGAAACACTTGCACACAGAATGATACTCTCGCCAAAGGGCAAAAGCGCGTTTGAGTCAAACGAGCAGGCTCTGCAGGGTATCTCGATGACAGTTCAATCACCCGTGGAGGCGCAGTAAAAACGTGTTTAGAAATATAGCCAACTATGCCTTGTGTATAGCCCTTGCAGTTCTGCTGTGCGTGTTCGTCAGCGGACTGGGCGGACTGTTCATACTGATACTGCTCGTACTGACGCTGATATTCTCGCTGGTCATCATCTTTGTTTCAAAAAAGACGGTCAGCGTGAGCACAAAGCTTTCAACTGAGATCGCAAACAAGGGCGAGGACGTTGAGCTTGAGATAACCATCGCAAAATCGACCTTTCTGCCCACATCGTATATAGAGATAACACTTGATATGACTCCCAACATCACCACAGGGCATTTAAAGACCTTCAAGGTCATATCTGCAAGAAGAACAGGCGATATCATCACAGTGCCCCTTAAAACCGAGTTCTGCGGTGAGGCAACGGTGCTGCTTGCAGATGTCAGGCTTATCGACTATCTCGGTATCGTCAATATGAAGCTTGCAGGTGCCGATGACGGGTCGATGCGCTCAGCGGTGCGCATCATGCCGCAGATAAGAGATGCAGGCGTTCAGGCTGATGTGCTCAAGGCTACCTCCGAAAACGCCGCCGCTTACGAGGAGGACGAGGAGGAGTCCGACGAGTCTGCAATAGGTCTTACGGGCGTTGCAGGCTACGAGCATAGGAAGTACGAAATAGGCGACCCGCTTAAAAGAGTCAACTGGAAGCTCTCGTCAAAAAGGGACGAGCTTATGGTGCGCCTTGATGATAAGGTGCTGTCAAGCTCGCAGAGCTTTATCCTTGACTATCCGCTCGTGACCGTTCCCGACAGAGCGTATTATCAGAACGTTGATATGATAATCGAGGCAAGCCTTTCGCTGTTGTCGATGCTGCTCATGCAAGGCTACGAGAGCAGCTATACCTACTATCTCGACGGCTGGCAGACAGTCGATATCAACGATGAAAAAGGACTTTTGTATCTCCAGGAGGAGCTTGCAGGCATAAGACCTACTCCCGCGCGTGAGAGAAACGAGGTAGTGCTTGAGGCGGACAGCTCGGTGATATGCTTTACCTGCTGTACTGCCAATATGTCACAGGAGATAGCGGCATTTTACAAGTCCAAGGGCTGCTCGCTCGTTGTTACCGAGCAAAGCGGCATAAGCAAGATATGTACAAATATGTGGAAGATAACCGAGGATCTCGAGTTTGTCGCAATGTAACCATTTCTTATCGGAGGAATAAATGCAATTCATCAATAAGCATAAGCAGACGATATCTAAAACGCTGCTGAATTATCTTATGCCGCTGCTGTTATGCTATTCGGTAATGAGGATAATCATAAAAACATATTTTGCAGCAAGCGCATCGGCTATGACTGCGCTGAGTGTTGTATATATGACAATGCTGTTTTTCGTCTATGAAAAGATAAAGCCAAAGAAGATACTTCGTGCGATCGTGTTCCTGCTGATCGGCGCGGCGGTAGTCGGTGCCTGCTCGGTGCTTATGAACACGGGCTGGCGAAACACCAACGTTTGGTTCATGAACTGGTTCTACGTTTCGGGTACAGATATCGCAAGGGTCAGCGAGTACGAGGCTGTAATATTTATCTTTTTCGGTTTTTTCCTTGCATCAGTCGTTTACTATTTCTCAATAATCAGGTTCAGAGCATCGGGATTGATGCTTGCGGTGATACTGCCGTTCATCATCTACGGAAAGCGTTCATTGAGTATCGACGGCTTTGATATGACCCTTATGGTGACCGTCTATCTCGGTCTTGTGTTCCATTGCAGGCTCACCGCAGACGATGTCAAGCGCGATACCGTGTTCAACTATTCGTATGTTATAACCGCGCTTGTGTTTGTAACGTTTGTCGGTATGATAACTATGTTCGTGCCAAAGCCGCAGATCGAGTCATACCTTGAAAACAACCGCAACTTTTTTGATTTCCGTATCGACAGCGACCTGAACGCCTTTTCATCACTCAATGAGGAATCCTCGGACAGATTCGGCGCAAGCGCTACGGGTGAAACGATCTTCAGAGCATCTACCAATTCGGGCGAAAGCGTCCTTTATCTGAGAAGACAGACCTTTGATACTTTCAGGCGTGAAAAATGGGTGTCCAACCGTGATCTTCTCGAGTACCAGCAGACGCTGAATGCCAATACCGACCCCACTGCATCAAACACGGCATACCGCTCGATGATGATAAGTGCCGCGCAAAAATACACGCCAGCCGATGCGCAGTTCAAAACTGTATTTGATCAATACGCCGTAGCAAAGCCGCTCTCCGAGAATGACCTGCGTTCTGTTAGTCTCTATTACGAGGAGTCGTTCAGACCTGCATATATCCCCGCAGTTCTCACCATTGAGCCGCGTGCATCGGACAACAGTATCCGTATGGGACGCAGTGCGCATTCAGAGGTCTACCCGTATAGCTATAACAGCGAGCTCGGTGATCTGACATATTACTATTATCCCATTACCGGGCAGATGGAAACGCAGGCAAAGAATATGCCGTTTGATACCGCACAGTTCTATGAACTGCTGAAAGATATGCGCAGTAATGGTGTGATAACGGCAAGGCAGTATCGCAGTATGGACAACATAAGGTATTTCTATACATCTGATGACTATTACACCATTTCAGACGATATGAAGCAGCTTGCGCAGCAGATAACCATCAACTGTTCCAACGATTACGAAAAAGCAAACGCTATCGTAAACTATTTTGCAACCAATGGCTATACCTACGATATGGATTATATCCCACCCGATGAGTCGATAGACTACTTTGTATTCCAAAGCAAAAGAGGCTCGTGTACCAGCTACGCAACAGCTATGACGCTTATGGCGAGAAGTCTTGGTCTGCCGACAAGATATGTCGAGGGCTTTGCCGCATACGAAAAAGACCCCGATGACCCCAGCAGGATGATAGTCAGAGATACCAATGCCCACGCATTTGTTGAGTGCTTTATCGCAGGTATCGGCTGGATGACCTTTGACCCGACAGTCCCCGAGTATATGGCTATAAGAAGCAATGTGGGCGGCAATGCATCGGGTACTATAAGAACAGTCGCAATGTATCTTGGCAGGGCAGCGCTGTTTCTGGGAGCAGCATTCGTGATCATTTTCATAATCCTGCTTGACCGCATCGACGAGCGCATTTTCAGAATAAGAAATCACGCAGGACCGCTTGACGTAAGAACGATGATACTTTACCGTCGAGTGATAAAGCTGCTCAACCGTTCGCACACCAAGACTTTTGACGGCTATACCCCCGAGGCGATAGGGGAGTATGTCCGCGAGCTCGGCGGCAATATCGACCTGCTTATCGCACTTTTCCAAAGCACCTGCTTCGGTTCGATAGAGCCGACCCCGCAGCAGTTCGGGCAGGCTTACGAGCAGTATAAGCAAAGCTGGAGAGTCATTTCAAAAGGAAAACGCCCCGAAAAGCCCCAAAAAGTCGTAAAAAAGCCGCAAATACAGGGCAATTTGTAAATAATTTATAAAATCTCTTGACAAATCGGAATAAGTATTGTAAACTATATGTACTTATCACCCTTTTGTAAGGAGGAGACCGTATGGGACTGGGAGAACTCGTATCTTCGCTGTTTGCGCTCAATACAGATGCACAGCGGCAAAGGCACAACAAGCGCATACTTTTCAGCCGAAGAAGTAAGGCAAATGACGGAAACCCCGATATCAGCCAGACCACTGCGGTCGGTGAAGAGTGTGTGAGTGAAAGCAGGGCGATAGTCATCGACCCCAGAATGCACTTTGCGATGAGCGTTTCGAGAAACATCGAGCGCTGCGTGTTCAAGCTGATGAGCGCGCGCAGCAGGTTTGAGCCGTGCAAAGAGTATTTTCGTGCAAGGGATAAAGAGTATGACGAGGAGCAGACGGAGGAGATATCCTGCAGCAGCGACTATCATGAGATAGTGCAGTTCCTTGTTGACGAGGCTTGCGGCGAGGCATTTGTGTTCATCGAAAAGAACAGAGCAGGCAGGCTGCGCGTGTATGCACAGTTCCGCAGGAACGAGGACGATGCGGTAGGGCAGTTCTCGTCTGATATGCCAAACTTTACAGATATCACGAATTGCTATAAAGCAGGCGATGTCACCTTTGGCAGAATTAAAAGAGAATTATGATACAAAAGAGGATGCTGTAAAAACAGTATCCTCTCTTTTTTGTGAAATAGCGTCAAAAAAAACTCCCGCCGTTTCAGCGGGAGCTTTTGCTTATGCAAGAAAATTATCTGCGGTTCTTCTTTCTGTTCTTTCCTGCGCCGTTGTTTGGCTTGGCAGGGGAGCTTGCAGATGCAGCAGGTGCATCATCAGTTTCCTGCGCAGCCTCGCTGCCTGACTCAAGAAGTTTGTAAACGATAGCCGCAAGTGCCGCACCAACGAGCGGAGCAACAATGAATATCCACAGATTGTTCATCGGTGTGCTGTTTCCGTCAAGCGCTGCAACGATAGCAGGGCCAAGGCTTCTTGCAGGGTTTACAGATGTGCCTGTAAGACCGATGCCGAAGATGTGTACGAATGTCAGCGAAAGACCGATCACCAGTCCGCCGAAGGAGCCGTGCTTGAACTTCTTTGAGGTAACGCCCATAATGGTCATTACAAAGATAAATGTCAGCAGACACTCAACGATAAGTCCCGCAGCAATGCTGTCGTGCACGCCCGCAAGACCGTTTGTTCCATAGCCGCCCGTCCTGTCGGTGACCTGTCCCAGTCCGAATATGCCGTACAGTATGCCGCCGCCTGCAAAAGCACCGAGACACTGTGCAACAACATAACCGCAGAAATCAGCGATCTTCAGCTCGCCTCTGATAAGGAACGCGAGTGAAACAGCCGGGTTGATGTGGCAGCCCGAAATGTTGCCGATACAGTAAGCCATCGCCACGATAGAAAGACCGAACGCAAGTGCAGTCAGGATATAACCGCAGCCGTTGTCAGAGTTGCAGCCTACCAGCATAGCAGTACCGCAACCAAGAGCAGTCAGCGTAAACGTGCCGATGAACTCCGCAAAGTATTTTCTCATATTTTCTCCTCTTTCCGCATAAAGCATTATTCAGGTCATAAACCTTAAAATCAGTATATCACGCGCATTTTGCTTTGTCAATAAATTGTGCAAAATTTGGCTTTATCAGTGACAATTTTCGTACAGTTGAATAAAAAACGCTGTCGTTTTCTATTCAAAAAAGAAACTCCCCGTAAGGAGAGTTTCTATTGATCTTGTTATTCTGTTCGCAGTGCGACCACAGGGTCCTTCTTTGCAGCGATCCTTGAAGGCAGCAAGCCCGCGATCAGCGTAAGCAGTATGCTTATACCGACCAGTATCGCCGCGCCCAATACAGGGATCTGCGCACGCATATTTACGTCTGTCAGACTTGCGATTATCATATTTATCGGTATCGTCAAAAGATACGAAATTATGATGCCCAGCGCACCCGCAACAAACCCGACAATGACCGTTTCGGCATTGAACACACGGGATATATCCTTTTTCGATGCACCGATAGCACGCAGTATACCGATCTCCTTTGTCCTTTCAAGAACAGAGATGTAGGTGATAATGCCTATCATTATCGAGGAAACTACCAGCGAGATAGCGACAAACGCGATAAGAATGTAGCTGATAGCGCTGATTATCGAGGTTATCGAGGACATCATAAGACCAACATAGTCGGTGTACTCGATAGTGTCTTCCTCTCTGCCGTCAGCTTTAGCCTTTTTGTTGTAATCCTCGATGATGTCAACTATCTTTTCCTTTGATTCAAAGTCCTTCGGGTAGATGTTTATATAGCTTGGCTTTTCAAGCTCTGCATATCCCAGCGCAGTCATATTCTGGTCAAACGTCGAATCCGAGGTCAGTCCGTCGCCGCCGCTTTTCTTCAGCAGCTCCATTCTTTCCTTAGCCATCTTCTGCATAAGGTCGAGCTGCTCGGGTGTCAGCGACTCCATATACTTCTTTTCAGACTCGGTCATCATCTCCGCAGGTGTCTGACCGTTCATACCCATCATACCTGTATTTCCGCCCTGCTGAGCCATAAGCTGCTGCTTCTGAGCCTCTGTCAGCTTCGGAGTTTTTCCGTCACCGAATTTAAGACCTGTGAAAACGTCGATGTCCTTGTTTTCAAGCTGCTGCTTGACTATCTCGCTCTTGCTGACTCTGTCAACAAGGTAGCTTGAAAGATCGTGTCTGTAACCGATGTTGCCGTTTATCGAAGCAGCCGCAGCATCCTCGTTAGGTCTGATAACGCCGACTACCTTTATCTCGGGGGCAGATTCAAGAGCCTTTTTCATGAACTCGCTGTCCTTGGACTTATCCACCCACAGATCGCCCTGCTTTTCATATCTGTCCGTAGGCGCGAGCAGCTTAAAGCGCAGCGCGAGCATCTGGTCATATGTGTAAGCCTTCTGTCCTGCATCAAGTCCCTCGACTTTTTGTCCTGCAAAAACCTTAGAAACAATGTTTTCAAGAGGCTTCTTGTCAAGCCAGCCGAGAGTGTACAGCACGTAGTCGTGTATCTCGTTGTTCTTGTCAACTACCAGAACGACCTCGTCATACTTTTCGGGGAACTTACCTGCGAGCAGGTCATACTGCTTCTTGATAAGCTCGTCATTGTCTATCATCTCACCGAAGATGTTCGTACTCTGACCGCCGAACATTGAGCTGCTCATACCCGACATACTTTCCATAGATGCGCTCATTCCGAACGATTCGCCCATACCCATATACTCGCCGATAGTTGACGGGTTGACCTGTTCAACGCCCTTTGATGTATCGGTGTTGTAGATGTATGGCGTGGTAGAGTAGGAGTACTGAATACTTGTAACGTACTTTTCAATATCCTTGTTGCCGTCAAGGAATTTCTTGAACTTTTCAAGGTCGTTTATCTTGGTCTCCTGCATATAGGAATTTATAAGCTTGCTCATCCTGTTCTGCGAGTAGACCTTTTCTTTGTCGTGGTCAACGTCCTTTTTATCTCTGCCCTCAGCCATTATCTTCATCATAGACTCCGTGTTCGTAGTCGTCTTTGTGATAGTGAGAGGGTAGCTTGAGAGCGTGTCGCTCTGCACCTGGTCGATGTATACCTGCACGCCGTTTGAAAGCGAGAGTATCAGCGCGATACCGATTATACCGATGCTTCCCGCGAAGGATGTAAGTATCGTTCTCGCCTTTTTGGTCATAAGGTTGTTCTTTGAAAGCGACAGCGCCGTAAGAAAGCTCATAGAGGTCTTGAGCTTTTTGCGTTCTGCCTTGGCAGCCTTTTTCGCAGCCTTTTTGTCAAGCACCTCTTTTTGCTCGCTCTTGGGGCAGGTGAACGGGTCTGAATCGCTCACTACCTCGCCGTCGAGCACTCTGATTATCCTTGAAGAATAGGTTTCTGCAAGCTCGGGGTTATGCGTTACCATAACAATAAGCTTATCCTTTGAGATATTTTTGAGTATCTCCATTACCTGAACGCTTGTCTGCGTGTCCAGCGCACCTGTCGGCTCGTCAGCAAGCAGGATATCCGGGTCATTAACCAGCGCACGCGCGATAGCCACACGCTGCATCTGTCCGCCCGACATCTGATTTGGCTTTTTGTTCAGCTGATCGCCAAGCCCGACCTGCTCCAGAGCTTCCTTTGCCCTTTTCTTTCTCTCTGATTTAGAAACGCCCGAAAGCGTCAGCGCAAGCTCAACATTAGCCAGCACCGTCTGATGCGGGATAAGGTTGTAGCTTTGGAAAACGAATCCGACTCTGTGATTTCTGTACGAGTCCCAGTCAGCGTCCTTGAAGTCCTTAGTAGACTTGCCGTTGATGATAAGGTCGCCCGACGAATACTGGTCAAGACCGCCGATGATGTTAAGCAGGGTAGTCTTGCCGCAGCCCGAAGGACCGAGTATAGACACGAACTCGCTGTCGCGGAAGTCCATACTTACGCCCTTGAGCGCCTGGACCTCGGTGTCGCCCGTTTTGTAAGATTTGCATATCTCCTTTAAACTGAGCATAGGGTAGTTTGCTCCTTTCTGCTGTCAATTTGTAAACAAGATCTGACCTATTGATTATAGCATAATTCCTGCTTTTTATCAAGTGTATTTCCGAGTTTTTGTCAATTCAGCTAAAACAGCGCTTGTACATCTTTATATATGTGTAAAATAAGCAAAAAAAGACCGACCCTTTCGAGTCGGTCTTTTCCCCTTAAAGCTTATCTCTTTGCTCTCTTCCTCGGGATTTTTACACAAGCTGTAATGATACAGCGTAAAAACTAATCATACTGCTTCCTGATAGTATCAAGTCTTTGCTTTGCAAGCTCCACCACGTCAGTCGGAGCAGTTACCTTTGCTCTCTCTCCGAACTGGAAGAGCCAGCCCCAGAATGTAGGCGATATCTGTACCTCTGTATTTATGTAGAAGGAGTGGTCAGTGCTTTGATGACAAATTATCTTGTCGCCGAACCTGTCGATAACGGTAGCAAGCAATTCGTTTTCAAATTCAAGGGTGACGTTCGTAGGTTCACCGCCGTACATACTGTAAACAGACTGCTGATTGTTTACCTCTTTCTTTTCATCATCAGTAAGCTCTCTGCGTTTTTCGCTGTTCACTTTTACGTTAGTCATTCGGTCTATCCTGTAACGGCATATCTTCTCGTGCTTGTTACAGTAGCACACAAGGTAGTAATTGTCCTGCTCCCAAACCGTAACGTAAGGGGATACGGTATACACCAAGCCGTCGTGCTTGAGGACCTTTTTCTTGTTTGAGTTGTAGTCGTAATACTGGAAGGAGATGGTCTTTTTATCAAATATACCTTCCTGTACGCTGTTGAGGTTGTAGTAGATCTGCTCGTTGACCGTTCTTGAACGGTCGTTTACGAAAACCTCGCGGCGCAGCTGCTGCGCCTTGTATTCGCTGGTAAGACCCTGTATCTTGGCGATAAGCTCCTGCGATTTTTTCTTTGTGAGGAATTTGCAGGAGGCGATAGCGTCTACCAGTACAAAAAGCTCCTCGTCCTGAAAGGTCCTTGCGCCCATATAATAAGCGTTTGAATGACCGTCCTTGACTGTAACGATGTCCATACCGCTGTCAATAAGCGTTTTGATATCGTCATAGATAGTCTTTCTCTCTGCCTTGATGCCGTACGTTGCAAGTATGTCGATAAGCTTGTTGCCAGTTATCGAGTGATCCTCATCGGTCTTGCGTTCAAAGTACTGCTTCATAGTCAGCAGCTTCTGCTTTTGTCTTGATAAACCTGCCAAGTTATGATTCCTCCCCGCTGCGTTTCATATCCTTCACCTGAACTGTCGTGCCGTCAGGGCGCACAATGACTGTATTGTCCAGCTGCGCCGTGAGATTAGCCACCACGCCCGCCCTGTATTCGTTTCGCAGGACCTCGCGCTCGGCTTTTTCAGCCTGCGTAAGCTCGCGCTTGCGGGAAATAGCAGTAAGCTCCGACAGTCTGTCAAGCTTTTTCTTCTCCATAAATTTTTACACTTCTCCTTATGCGGACCGCCCATTTTTGAGTCTTGCCCGTTCAAGAATAGTCAAGGCAGCTTACACAATACCGCCTTTTGTGTCCGAAAATTATCACTTTGCGCACAGATAGTGTTTATTATCTGTATTTATTTCTTTTTGTGTACAACAAAATGCCCATTTTCGTCTACGATTGTCATTATAGCACACTATTTCCGAAATTTCAAGGCATTTTTGCACAAACTGTCCAACAAATTTCCCTCCATTTGCACAAAAAATAATTATATTGTGTTTGCTCTTGCAAAAAGTACAAGATGTGGTATAATGTAAGTGAATTATTTCAAATTTTAAATTGTAAACTTTTTGTTAATCGCACAAAGGGGAACAGAATGAAACACAGGAGAATATCTTTGACGGACGTTGATGGCTACGTTCGTGACAAGTTCTTTGACTTGACAGGCAGTGACGATACACCGAGCCGATCTCTCGATCTGCACCGTGTGATGTTCGAGCAGACCACCGCCAAGCAGAAGCGCTACCTGCTGATGTACTACAAGGACAATATGACCATGGACGAGATAGCCGACAGGTGCGGTGTTGCCAAGTCCACCGTATCGCGCACTATCGCGCGGGGACGTGACCGCATAATAAAAGGTCTGCGCGACAGCGATCTGCGCAGGCTGCTTGAAAAGCTTTGATAAAGGAGGGTACAGCCGTGTCTGCACCGATAAACGAATTTGTAAGGGCATACAGCCAGAGCGGCACAGTTCGTTTTCATATGCCGGGTCACAAGGGAAGGGCTTTTCACGGGCTTGAAGCGCTTGACATCACCGAGATAAGCGGGGCAGATTATCTTTACGATGCACGCGGCATAATAGGGCAGAGCGAGGCACAGACCGCACAGGCATTCGGCAGTGCCGCAACGCTCTATTCCACCGAAGGCTCGAGCCAGTGCATAAAGACGATGCTTGGCATAGTGCGCCAGAACTGCCGCAGCGAGCGCATGACCGTGCTTGCACCGCGCAACGTCCATAAAGCGTTTATCGACGCTTGCATATTGCTCGACCTCGATATAAAATGGCTCTACCCGTTACAGCCGACCACTTCCGTCTGCTGCGCTGACATCACCCCAGAACAGTTTGAGCAGGCGCTCTCGCAGGGCGGTATCGACTGCTGCTACGTCACAAGCCCCGATTATCTTGGCAATTCTGCTGATATCGGGTCGATAGCCAGGATATGCAAAGCCGCAGGTATTCCGCTGCTGGTGGATAACGCCCACGGCGCATATACGGCATTCCTGAAGCAAAATGTCCACCCCGTAGCGCTCGGTGCGGATATGTGCTGCGACTCCGCGCACAAGACCTTGCCCTGCTACACGGGAGGGGCATATCTGCACATTTCAAAAGGCGCACCCGAGGCGTTTGTAAAGTGCGCCAAAAGCGTGATGTCGATGTTCGGCTCAACAAGCCCGTCATATCTTATCCTGCAAAGCCTCGACCTTTGCAGCGAAATGCTGCGCTCGGGCGAGTTCTCAAAAGCGCTCGAAACCACAGCCGATATGGTAGAAAGCTGCAAGCAAAGCCTTCTTGCACATGGCTGGGTGCTTTGCGGAAACGAAAAAATGAAGATGACCGTTCACGCTTCACGCTGCGGATATACGGGTACGCAGCTTGCCGATATGCTCCGCGCAGGCGGTATCGAGCCCGAGTACAGCGATACCGAGTATGTCGTGCTGATGGCAGGCATATCAAACACGCAGGCAGACTTTGACACGCTCACGCAGACTATGGGCAGGATACCCGTCAAAGCCCCCCTCAAAACCGACCTTCCGATCATAAAACCGACCCGCAGAGTATTGAGTGCAAGGCAGGCAGCTTTACAGCCAAGCTATACAGCAGACCTTGAAAAATCGCTCGACAAGGTTTGTGCCTTGACAGTCGCCTCATGCCAGCCGTCAGTGCCTGTCGTGGTCAGCGGCGAGGTAATAAGTGAGGATATAATAAAAATTCTTAAAAGGTATAGCATTTTCTCGCTTAATGTGTTATACTTATAATACTATAATCGTCTTCAATAAGGAGGATAACATGAAACTTGTATATGCTATCGTAAACAGCGATGATGCTTACGCTGTGAATAAAGCGCTCTCGGGCGCAGGGATAAGAGCCACAAAGCTTGCCTCAACAGGCGGCTTTCTCTCAAAGGGCAATACCACCTTTATGATCTGCTGCTCAAACGAGCAGGTCGATAACGTCATCGAGGTCTGCAAGCAGTATTCAAAGAAAAGGATCCAGGCAGTTCCCGCATCGGCTGTGCTTGAAAGAGGCTTTACCGATGCCGAGCCTGTCGAGGTAACTATCGGCGGCGCGACCATTTTCGTGACCGACATCGAGCGCTTTGAGCAGGTCTGATCATGGGTCTTGACGTCTGCGGAAACAGCACAGCACTTGAGCTTATCCGCAAAATGATACAAAAGGGCAGAGAGCAGCGCTCGATCATCATACACGGCGAAAAAGGGCTTGGCAAAAAGCAGCTTGCCCGCTATATCGCCGCGAGCTACCTGTGCAGCCGCCATGACGGCGAACCGTGCGGTAAGTGCAGATCCTGCACAATGGTCATGCACGGCACTCACCCCGATATAATAAACGTGCAGGCAAACGCCAACGGCAACTATATCGTTGACGATTCTATAAGACCGATAGTTGCCGATTCAGCCGTTATGCCAAACGAAAGCAGGTATAAGGTGTACATCATTCCCGATCTTGACAGGTCGGTAAATACCGCCGTGGCGGTGCAGAACATTCTTCTGAAACTGATAGAAGAGCCGCCCGCGCACGTTGTCATAATAATGACGGCGCGCAGCAAGGAGATCTTTCTGCCTACCATCGTTTCAAGAACGCTCTCGCTTTCGGTATCCTGTGTCAGCGAGCAGGAGTGTATGCAGTATCTTCGTGAAAATACCGAGCAGCTTTCCGAAAGTCAGATTGCCGAGGCGGTCAGCGCAGGGCGCGGCAACATCGGCAGATGTCTGTCCTATCTTGAAAAAGACAGCTTCTATGACAGCGTGCAGGCTGCGCGCGCGCTTTGCGATGCATCTGTCACCCGTGACGGATACAGTATACTTGCGGCGCTGCACGGCGTTGAGGGCAAAAAGGCTCTCGCAAGGGACTGCATAACTCTTTTCGGCGAGATAGTGCGTGATGCCTGCGCTGACAGGCTCGGTGAAACGGACGAAAAGCTGTCTGTGAGCTGCTATGCACAGGGTGCGCGCAAGCTTTGCTCGTCACTTTCCGCATCAGCGTGTGCAAGACTTTATGATACCGTTTGCGATTATACGGGCAGGATAGATGCCAACTGCAATCTTTCGCTGACCCTTAACAGCTTTGCCGCAAAGCTTTCACAGGCTGTGTGACAGCTCTTTGGCAAAATAGAAAGGAAAATGTTATGTTGAAAATAATCGGAGTTCGTTTTAAGAGCGTCGGCAAGGTCTATTACTTTGACCCGCAGGGAAAGGACGTAAAGCAGGGCGATAAGGTCATCGTCGAGACCGCAAGGGGAGTCGAGTGCGGCGAGGTCGCAGTTGCAGACAGAGAGATCGACGAGAGTACTTTCAATAATCCCATAAAGCCGATAATCCGTATCGCGACCGATGACGATATGAAGCGCATCGAGCGCAACAAAGCCAAGGAAAAAGAGGCTTTCAGGATCTGCGAGGCAAAGATCGCAGCACATAAGCTCAATATGAACCTTATTGATGTTGAGTGTACCTTTGATAATAACAAGCTGCTGTTTTACTTCACCGCCGAGAACAGAGTTGATTTCCGTGAGCTTGTAAAAGACCTTGCGTCCGTTTTCAGAACAAGGATCGAGCTGCGCCAGATAGGTGTCAGGGACGAGGCTAAAATGCTCGGCGGACTTGGTGTGTGCGGTCAGCCGTTCTGCTGCTGCCGTTTCCTTGGCGACTTCCAGCCTGTTTCTATCAAAATGGCGAAGGAGCAGGGCTTGTCGCTCAACCCTACAAAGATTTCGGGTACCTGCGGCAGACTGATGTGCTGCCTCAAATACGAGCAGGACGCCTACGAGGATCTGCTCAAAACAACGCCAAAGCAGGGCGCGATCGTCAAGACCACAAGCGGCAGGGGAGTTGTCGAGGAGGTCAACCTCATCACAGGCAAGCTTCGCGTTAAGCTTGATAACAACGATACCGTTGCGACCTTTGACAAAAAAGAGGTCGAGGTCATCAAGGACAGCGTTATCCGCATCGATAAAAACGAGATGAAAGCGCTCAAATCACTGGAGGGTAAGTAATGCCGTCATTTCCCGTTCATATCATCATCGCGCAGATGCTCTGCGGTGAGATAGGTGTCACAAGCAGACCCGATTTCATGCTCGGCACGATAGCGCCCGACAGCGTCAATCTCAAAGGCTTTGCAAGTCAGGCGGAACGCTACGGCGCGCATATCAGAAGCGTTGATTACGCTGTGTGGAAAAAGCAGCTCTCACAGTTTTACAAACAAAACCTTACACGGTTTGAAGACTGTGCCGATTACCTCAAAGGATATGTTTTCCACTGCATCACCGATATCGCGTGGGACGAGGCTGTGCAGCCAAAGCTGTTCGGTTTTTTGCAAAGCGGCGGCGAGCTTTCCCGCGAGGAGATAACAAAGCTCAAATGGGAGGAGCTTTTCCGCTTCAACAGCCTGCTTGTCACAAGGCAGGACTTTTTAAGCGCCGTGGGCGAGCTTGAAAAGGCGCAGCCAAGGGCTATCGCAACAGTTACAGCAAAGCAGGTCAGCGATTACCGCGATTATGTGGTCAGCGATTATAAGGATAAAATATCCGCCGAACCGCCGCGCTTTCTGAACATCGACCACGCTGCACAGTGCGCAGCGCATACGCTGGAGTTTTACCGACAGATAATAGAGTAACAAAAAAAGCCGAGGAGTTATCTCCCCGGTTTTTTCGCATCTAAAAAGCGTTCAGCCCGAAACTCACCGACAGCGCCGAGTTCACAGCGTTCATAGAGGTGTTGTCAAGCGCCCCCATCTTCTCGCGCAGCCTTTGCTTGTCTAATGTACGTATCTGTTCGAGCAGCACCACCGAATCCTTTGCAAGACCGCATTTTCTGCTGTCAAGCTTTATATGTGTCGGCAGCCTCGCCTTGTCCTGCTGACTTGTTATAGCCGCCGCAATAACAGTCGGCGAATGTCTGTTGCCCACGTCATTCTGAACTATCAGTACAGGACGTAATCCGCCCTGCTCCGAGCCGACCACAGGGCTGAGGTCAGCGTAATATATCTCTCCTCTGCGAACAGTCAAAACAAACAACTCCAATCAGTTTTTTTGCGGAATCTATCCACACTATGATTATTCCCACCATGCAGAGATTTAAACACCCCGCAAGCAGCTTTTGTTTGTTTTATTTTATTCCCATTTTACAAAAGTGTTACTGCGGTATATCGGTATTTAGTTTAGCACTATGTAGTAGTGTGTGTCCGAAGGGGCTTTTGGACGGGCGCAAATTTTCGGAAAGCCCCCAAAAAAACAAGAGCTATTCAATCCGCCTTTTTGCAGGCGGCTTGAGGCAGCCCTCTAGAACACAGAGTTAGGGGCAGCCCTCTCTTACAGGGCATGCCCCTCTTCAAAAATAGTCCACCGGACTATTTTTGAATTCACCCTGTGCGGAGCGCACGAAGTAAGGGGGATTTCGCTGACTGCGGTCAGCGACGAGGGCTCTGCCCTCGACCCGCCAGCCTTTTTTACGAGAAAAGGCTGGACCGAAAAACCTGTCTTGTCTTTGGCAAGTCTTTAGGGGTAGTGCAAACCTATAAATTCTGATTTATTATACAAAAAATGCGCCGCCCGAAAGCAGCGCATCACAGATACTCTTTTATACAGCTCCATTTTTCGGTAAGCCGCTGCTCGCTCCACGCAGCGTTCGCAGGACTTGTCGAGGGCAGGGTGATTATATCGCGGTCAGTTATCGGCTTTTGGAATTTGTCATAAAGCCGCGCCGCTGTGCTGCCGTTTGCAAATATCGCCCCTATATCGCACCCGCCGAGGATCTTCTGAATGTCCGTTGGCGTGACGTTTTTTATGCTCGCATCGCTCGAGCCGATAATATCGCATTGCTGTATAACGTCCCATACCGCAATATGCGCAGCGATAAGAAACGCCTCTTTTTCACCCACAGTTTGCGGCAAAGGCATTTCTGTTACCGCCGCAAGCACTTTCCAGAAACGGTTGCGCGGGTGTCCATAGTAAAACCCCTGCTCGCGCGATTTCACCGACGGCAGGCTTCCAAGTATAAGTATTTTGCTGTGCTTGTCAAATATAGGCTCAAACGTGTGGGTGATATGTGTGTATTCTGACATAAATGCTCCCTACAGTTTATTTTTCTTTTGCAGTTTTAAGAGATGCTATAAGAATACGCTTTATTTCAAGACAATCAGAAATAATAGAATCACCGTCAGCTTTTTCAACATAGCCCGAAAGCACCAACAAGCGCAGCCAATACTCTGTTTCTGCAGTTTCTTTTAAAGCTATCTGCATTTTTGCTATAAAATCCGCACGGCTGACACCGTATGCAGCTTCGTTTGCGTTTGCTCCTATTGATGTTCCACTTCTGATTAGTTGTTTAGATATTATGCTCTCTTTCTTTTGGTTTACCAAGTATTGATAGAGTTTGACTATTCTTGCCGCAAATTTCAAGGATTTATCCAGAATAGGACTGTCCATAACAAGCCTGCCTTTCAAATAAAAAATGAATAGTGAATAATGAATAACGAATAGTGAATAGTACAGTAACGCTCTGCCAACATTGTTCACTATTCACTTTTCACTATTCACTATTCATTGAGCCCTTGATGCTTCAGCTTCAAGGCGTTACTGGAGATGAGGAGAATCGAACTCCTGTCCGAAAACCTATCCCTGCGAATTTCTACGAGTATAGTCTGTTATTGCGGGCAAGCCCTTTTCCCTCACGCTAAGCAAGCAGACACGCTTTTACGCTCGGTAGGCTGTAATACACTTACAGGTCACAGCCGTCGCCTGTAAGCGTTCACCACTAGTCGACGCCTTTACCCGAGCCGTGGTACTCTCAGGCAAGACGGGCACTGCGCTTAGGCAGCAGCCAGTTCAAAATTATCGTTGTCGTCTAATTTTAAAACGTGTGCCGTTTAAAGAGTTTGCACAACTCTACTCGCTTATCACACTTCAAAGTCCCCGTCGAAACCTTTACATCCCCGAATGAAAAATGTGCGGAAAACTACTGATTGCGCTCCTTGAGCGTCCTCTCGATCTCGCGCGCAGCAGCCTTGTTTGCCATATCCTCGCGCTTATCGTGCAGCTTTTTACCCTTGCAAAGCCCAAGCTCCAGCTTTACCCTGCTGTCCTTAAAGTACAGCGAAAGGGGGATAAGCGTCAGCCCCTCCTGCTTGACTTTTCCAAGCAGACGCATTATTTCGCGCTTGTGGAGCAAAAGCCGCCTTACTCTCAAAGGGTCGCGGTTGAAGATGTTGCCCTGCTCGTAGGGGGAAATGTGCATACCCTTTACCCACATCTCGCCGCCGTCGATACTGCACCAACTGTCTTTAAGATTTACTCCGCCGCCGCGGATAGACTTTACCTCTGTGCCGACCAGCTCAATGCCGCACTCGATGCTCTCCAGCACGAAATAGTCGTGGCGAGCCTTGCGGTTGTCAGCTATCTGCTTTGTGCCCTTCTTATTAACAGCCAAATTTCTCCCTCCCTTTCAAGAGTATTTTATTATATCACGCCTTTCAAAGTTTGTCAAGGATTTTTTGTCATTCTTTTGAAGCTCTAACGCCCTGAATAATCCATTTAATGAATAAAATAAATATTACTATTAAACCTATAAAGGATATTGCAAACGGAACGAGTTTTCGGATCAATTCCCACCAGAACTTTTCAAGGTGATCGTTTATCACCAGCGTAAGTTTATCCCCGTCCGCTATGAATGTATGCTGACAGTTTTCATTTTTCTTGACCTCGAATTCCTTTGTCACGCCCAGAACGTTACCCTTTTCGTCTATGTAAGCCGCCTTGAACTCCTTGAATGTATTGTTTATATCATCAACGTCACATCTTTTGTAATTATCGTTTCCTTTATCGTTATGCTGCTGCCAGTAATAATCAGAGTCGCTGAAGCAAATCTGATAACCATAGGTGTCATCAGCCTTATCGAAAGCTTTTTCACTTCTAAAACTGCCGTAAGAAACCAAACCTTTGACAAGGTCGGTGTGCGCCGAAAGACTGATAAAGCCGTCCTCGTCAACGTATTTAGCTATCTCGCTGTCCTTGCCGATTGTTTTTTCGACCGTTTCTTCTTTGTAGCTATCCTTCGTACGGAGCTTTTTTATAAACGTCAGCTTGATGTTGTGAGTGCCATCGAAATAGCTGCGTGCTCTGAATATGGGGACAAGTATATCAATGTACTTTGTACCCTCGGGCGCATTGGAGAATGTCAGATCTGCATAACCCATATCCATATCCCACGCAAAAGCGGGCATACTGCACATTATCATCATCCCCGCCGCCAAAAGTGCGCATACAAGCCTTTTGATTATCCGTGATTTCATAGTATCATCTCTTTGTCAGAACTCATCTTCCTGCATAGATTCTTTGTTTCTGCGAGACGCCCATATAAATAAAGCTATTCCAATTATAAAAACAGCTATGAGCACAGCTATAAAAATAATTACGGGAAAGCCAAAATTCACAAGCAGCGTACTTTTGACCGTTTCAGCATAGTTATTCATAACCAGTGTCAGCTTATTGCCGTCTGCTTTGAACGCATAATCTTCATCAGCATAGGCGACCTCAAATACTTCCGTCACACCGAGGATATTGCCTTTTTCGTCTATGTAGGCAGCTTTGAACTTTCCAAACATCTTTTCGAGTTCCTTTATATCTACCGAAGGCTTGCCGCTTTTCGCAGAGTCTTGCAGATACAGCAGGCACTTTCTTTCCGTCTTGCTTTCGTCATCGTCATAGGTGCTAACATACAGCTTTATTTCCTTTACGCTGTCGGTGTGTGCGCAAATGCTGAAATAGCCGTCATCGTCATTGTACTGTGCTATCTCGCTGTCTTTACCGATAACAATATCCTGATTTTCTTTATCCGTAAGATTGTAATATCTCTGCACTGTTTTGTAGCGGGATGTTTCTTTTTTAACAGTGAAATCCTGTGTTTCGCAAAGGCTGTCACCTGCGTGTGCTGCGGGAACAAGTATCTCTATCATAGCCGTTCCCTCGGGTGCATTATTTATTTCAAGATAAGCCTTTGTTGTGTCGATTTCCCGCGCAAAAGCGGGCATACTGCACATTATCATCATCACCGCCGCCGCAAGCGCGCAAGTGATTTTTTTTATAAGATGCCTTTTCATAAAATCACCCCTTTGGATAATTATAGCATAAATACCGTTACAAAAGGTAAACATTGCCATTACAATAGCAAGACATATAATTACAAATGTTTACACCACTACAATAAATAACGATTTTCAAGGGCAAAAGTGTGCATTTTTCAAAAAACTTTGTAGGTATGCACAAATCAGGGCGGCGCAACTTGTGAAAAACCAATTAAGCTGTTCACAGAAAGTTAATACAATACCACACATAATCATCACATAATTATTGTACAATTCTTTTGTGTGTTTGTATACTAAACCAAGTCAGGAAAGGAAAAATGTTATGATAAAGAAAATCTCCGCAGCACTTATCGCGCTGACGATGAGTGTGTGCATGTTTACAAGCTGCGGCAAATCAAGCTCAAGCGATGCTGATTCAAGCAGTTCCTCATCAAGCAGCACGGCTGATTCTTCAAGTTCAGGTGATGCATCAAGCGGTGAAGAATCGTCAAGCAAGTCCGATTCTTCAAGTCAGGTGGAAGGCTCGCTGACGATAGACGGCAAAAAGCAGGATATCAGCAATTTCGTTATGTGTACCATTGACGGCACAGATATCGACTTTATGACCTTCAGATATTTCTACTTCTACACTATCGAGGTGTTCAAGAACGACTACGGCGCTGACCTGAACACTATCGTCAACGCAAAGGGCGGCTTTGAGGACCTGCTCAAGCAGACTATCGAGAACATCAAGAGCAACAGGATAATCGTTGACAAGCTTGTTAAGGAGAACAACATCACCCTCACCGATGACGATAAGAAAAAGATCGAGGAGGAGTACGAGAACACTAAAAAGCAGTTCAAAACCGAGGACGAGTTCAAGGCGCAGATGAAAAACGCTCACCTTACGGATGAACTTTACAGAAAGAATCTTGAGTACAAAACTCTTACCGAGAAGATAAGCAATACCCTGTTCACCAACGACGGCAAGTATGCTACCAAGCGTGCGGATTTCAAGAACATCGCAAAGGATACCTCCAAGTTTGCAAGCGAGCTGCATATAATGATACCTTACTACTCCGAGGCGGAGCTTGACGAGGAGACTAAAAAGACCTACGATTCAATGACCCTTGATAACAAGGCGCAGGCAAAAAACAAGGCTTATACAGCCCTTGATGCCGAAAGTCAGAAAAAAGTGCAGCAGGCTGCAAAGGCAAAGGCAGACGAGGCGCTCAAAAAGGCTCTTGCAGGCGAGGACTTCAAAAAGCTGATGACCGAGTACAGCTGGGACAACGCGCTCGCACAGAAAGAAGTAGGATACTTCTTCAGCCCCGATAATACCGATTTCCCCAAGGAGATAGTCGAAAAGACCTACACACTCAAGGAGAACGAGGTCGCAAAAGATCTTGTTGTACACGAGCTTTACGGCTACTTTATCGTTAAGCGTATCCCCGTGGATATGACATATGTCGAGAAGAATATTGATGCGATCATCGCCGATTACGACAAACCGAGGATACAGAAGCTTATCAGCGAGTGGGGCGAAAATATGAAAGTCACCTACTGCGACGGCTGGGATAAACTCAACCCCGACAGCGTTCAGTAATAACAAACTGCGGACAGAAAAGCTCTGTCCGCTTTTTTACTTTGCCGCAAAACACCCCGTCTGCCGCAGCGCGCAAATGATTGACTTTATGCAAAAAATGTGGTAAAATCATTGTAGATCGAATATATGAAAAAAGGAAGAGAACTATGAATATAATTCTTATGGATCACTACGCAGGCAGCCCCGCTATGGGTATGGAATTCAGACCCTATTATATGGCGCGTGAGTGGGTAAAAAAAGGTCATAACGTGCGTATCGTAGGCGGAGATTTCTCGCACCTGCGCATCAAAAACCCAAAAATCAGAAAAGACTTCACTACGCAGACCATCGACGGCATAAAATATACCTGGCTCAGAACAGGCGAGTACGAGGGCAACGGCGTAAAGCGCGCCGAGTCTATGATGCGCTATGTCGGCAAGCTGTATATAAATGCCGAAAGAATTGCAAGAGCGTGGAAGCCCGATGTCGTTATAGCATCTTCGACCTACCCGCTTGAAACGTATGCCGCAAAGAAGATAGCAAAGTGCGCGGGTGCAAAGTATATCCACGAGGTGCACGATATGTGGCCTGCGACCTTGTACGAGATAGGCGGTATGTCTAAAAAGCACCCGTTCGTTGTGATGATGCAGGCGGCTGAAAACAGCGCGTATAAGAACTGCGATGAGCTCGTTGCGCTGCTGCCTTATACCAAAAAGTATATGGTAAAGCACGGTCTTGCACCTTATAAGTTCCATAATATCCAAAACGGTATACTCTCGCAGGAGTGGGCGGACAAGCAGCCGCTTCCCGATGAGCATACACAGCTTTTTGAAAAGCTCAAGGATAAGTTCATCGTTTTGTATATGGGCGGTCACGCGCTGTCAAATGCGCTTGATATCCTGCTCGACTGTGCAGCGCAGGAAAAGGACAGCGATATCGCCTTTGTGCTTGTCGGTGACGGCGTTGAGAAGCCTCGCCTTGTCAAGCGCAAAAATGACGAAAAGCTTGATAATGTGTACTTTCTGCCGCCCGTGCCGAAAACTATGGTGCCCTCGCTTGTCGAAAAAGCAGACTGCTCGTATATGGGCGCACTTGATTCGCCTCTTTACAGGTTCGGGCTCTGCCTCAACAAGATGTATGACTGTATGATGGCGGGCAAGCCGATAGTCTGCGCGATAAATGCACCTAAAACGCTCGTTGAGCAGTATGACTGCGGCTTTATGGCAGACCCTTCTGACGTTGAAACGATAAACTCTGCCGTGCATAAGCTGAAAAATATGACCAAAGCGCAAAGAGATGAAATGGGTCAGCGCGGAAAAACTGCAGTGCTCGAAAATTTCACCTACGAAAAGCTTGCGCAGCGTTTCCTTGATATAATGGAAAAAAACAAATAAGGAGGCTCCTATGGGACTTGATGTATATTCAGGCTGCCTTGTAAGATACTATTCACGGAACTGGCTGACAAGTGTCCAGCAGTTTGGGATAGCTAACGGGATAAATGTCAATATCGTGCGCGCAAACGATGGAGAGACCGCACCTGTTGAGGATATCATCACAGGCGTTACACAGTGGCGCAGCGCCATCATTCAAGGGCTTGAAGGTCATATCGACCCGCAGCAGCTGTGGAACGAGGATAACGATGTGACCCCTTATTATACCGCAAAGCCTGATTGGTGCGCCTATGAAGCGCTTCAGCTTTTCTTTGCGGCAAAGTATCTTGGCGAAAAGGTCCCCGAAACGATACCGAAGGATTTCAATATCTTTGACCACCCGATATATAAGCGCTTTATGAAAACCAAGCAAAGCCGCTATTCTCTGTTTGAGTGCGAGTGGTGGCTGCCGCTTTCCGAGAGCCTTATCTTCCCCGCAAGGCTTCCGACAGGTCACGAAAGACTGTTTTCTACTGTCGGGCAGCTCAATGCCGAGCTGAAGGAGATAAACGCTATCGACTGGAAAGCCGATAAGCAGACGATACTCTCATGGGAGCATGACGAGGGCTATCCCGATGATGCGTATATCAAAGACGGCAGGATAGAAATGGTGCAAAGAAGTGACGAATATAATACCGAGTCGCTTGCAAAGTTCGCCTTTTCGATATTCTGGCAGGCGGTAAAGCACTCACGCAAGCACGGCACTATGATCATCCTTGATTATTGAACGATAGGAGAGAGCCTTTGAAGATAGTAACAGTTGTGGGCGCAAGGCCGCAGTTTATCAAGGCTGCCGCAGGCTCACGGCAGATAAGAAAAGAGCATACCGAGATACTTGTGCATACAGGTCAGCATTTTGACGATAATATGTCAGATATCTTTTTCAGAGAGATGGGTATACCCGCACCCGATTATAACCTCGGCATTTCTGGCGGCAGCCATGCGCAGATGACCGCCGGTATGCTCGTTAAGATTGAGCAGATACTGCAACAGGAAAACCCCGATGCGCTGCTTGTCTACGGTGATACAAACTCAACGCTCGCCGCAGGTCTTGCCGCAGTGAAAATACATATCCCCGTTATCCATGTTGAGGCAGGCAACAGGCTCGGCACGCTCGATAACCCCGAGGAGATAAACCGCATCACAACAGATCACCTTGCAAGGCTTGATTTCTGCGCTACCGAGGATGCGCTTGAAAACCTCAAAAGAGAGAACCTGGGTGAGCGTTCCTACTGCGTGGGCAATATTATGTATGATTCGTTCCTGCATTTCAGGGATAGATCGTGGGATAACCCCAATATCCTTGACTTTGACGGCAAAAAAGTCACAGTGCCCGATGAATACTACTTTATGACCTGTCACAGACAGGAGAATACATACTCCGATGAGCCGCTTACGCAGATACTTCTTGCGATGAACTCGCTCGATGCAAAGACCGTCTATGCGGTTCACCCGAGAAATCATGACAGGGCAAAGCGTATATGCGAAAGGTGCGGACTTGGCAATATCATTCTCACGCAGCCTGTGGGGTATACAGACAGTATCCACCTTGTCACTCACGCCAAAAAGATCGTCACCGATTCGGGAGGGCTGCAGTGCGAGGCGTTCTACGCAGGCGTACAGTGTGTTTTCGTTTTTGATCACGCTGTGTGGCCGGAAACTATGGTAGATAACCGCAATCAGCTCGCAAAGGCGGATAAGCAGGATATTCTTGAAAAGCTCAGCGCGCAGCAGCATATCGATCCCGGCTATCAGCCGTTCGGTGACGGGCACGCCGCAGAGAAGATATGTGATATCATTAGAAAAGAATTTAATTAGAAAGGTTTTGATAAATATGACAACTGATACAAGAAAGGTCGTGCTTATCGGCACGGGAATGGTAGGTATGAGCTTTGCATATGCGCTGGTAAATCAGGGCGGCATCTGCAACGAGCTCGTGCTTATAGACGTAAACAAGGACAAGGCAAACGGCGAGGCTATGGACCTTAACCACGGACTTGCGTTTGCAAAATCCAATATGCAGATAAAGGCGGGCGACTATAAGGACTGCCGCGGCGCAGATATCGTTGTGATAGCAGCGGGCGTTGCACAAAAGGAGGGCGAAACAAGGCTCGACCTTTTGCAGAGAAATGTCGAGGTGTTCCGTTCAATAATCACACCTGTCGTAAAATCGGGCTTTGACGGTATCTTTCTCGTAGCAACAAACCCTGTTGATATCATGACGCGCGTTACCTTTGAGCTTTCACGCTTTGGCGCGGCAAAGGTCATCGGCACAGGAACCACGCTTGATACCGCACGGCTTCGCTACCTGCTTGGCGACTATTTCAGCGTTGACCCAAAGAATATCCATGCCTACGTTATCGGCGAGCACGGCGACAGCGAGTTCGTTCCGCTTTCGCAGGTAATGCTTGCTACAAAGTCAGTCAGCGAGATACTTGAGGACAGCAGATACCCCTACAACATCGACGAAATGACAAAGATAGAGGAGCAGGTGAGGACATCTGCATATAAGATAATCGAGGCGAAAAAAGCTACCTATTACGGCATCGGCATGGCTATCACGAGAATAGTCAAGGCGATACTCGGCGACGAGAACAGCGTGCTGACCGTTTCGGCGAAGCTCTCGGGCGAGTACGGCGGAAATGATGTGTTCATCGGCGTGCCGAGCATAATCGGCAGAAACGGCGTAAAAGAAGTGCTTGAGCTTTCTCTCACAGACGAGGAAAGGCAGAAGTTCGATAAGTCCCGTCAGGTGCTCAAGGAGTCATTCGAGGGCTTGAAGCTGTAACGAAAGGGGAGTGCCGCAATGGCAGACAGCGATATCATCGACTGGGAACAGATGTACGTGCTCATTGACGAGCTTGGTCTGCGCGGATACCGGTTTCAGCATTTTGATGTGTGCAAAAAGATCTGGGATACCAAAGTGCCCGGCACAGGACAGGCGGACACCCTGCAGGGCGAGCTGCTGCGCGAGGTAGAAAAGCTTCGCGGCGAGGCAATGGATAACGGCAACAGAAACTGGGACGATAACTTTGCGTTTTTCTGCGATAACATAAAGCAGACGCTTGCAGACTCAAAGCTGTTTGACGCAAAGCGTCTTGATAACCTCTCGCGCATGCTTGACTTTGTAAAGGAGTGCGGCGAGTATGCAGGCTCGTATGCCGCAGGTGAGATATCCGACGACGAGGTCGACCCTGCAAGGTTTGCATATGTTGACGACGACCTGTACGATTATATCTGTGACGCGGTCGCGGAGTTTGCCATAAACGATCCCGATGACATACCCTATCAGAAAAAAGACTTTATATACCGCTAACAAAAAAGAGGAATTGCCTGTGTGTGCAATTCCTCTTGTCTTTTATTTTGCCGATGTTTAGTAAGGCGCGTCGATCTCCTGTGCGCTGTCAACAGCTTTTTCAAGCTCCATACCTGCGTATTCCTGCGCCCTGAAAAGTCTGCCCGATCTTTTATCGTCAACAAACGCCCCCACGATAACGCCCGGTATCGCGCTTTCAGGGGAGTTGGGCGCGTTCGGTCCGCCGAGGTCGGTCCTGCACCAGCCCGGGTCAACAAGGTTTATGCAAACATCTGTGCCGTTTACCGTGTGCCCAAGGTCGATAGTTATCTTGTCAAGTGCCGCCTTGCTTGCCGAGTAGCCTGCCTGCTCGGGCTCAAGAGCTATGCCGCTTGTGGTGTTGACTATCCTGCCAAAGCCCTTTTCTATCATCTTCGGCATAAAGTGATAGCATATAAGCGCGGGCGCGATAGTATTCACCGCAAAGCTGACGGTGTAATCGTTCACAGGCGTGTTGAAATACTCTGTGCGGTAAGCTATCTGCAAGCCTGCGTTGTTGAGTACGATGTCAACATCAACGCCGAAAGCGTCTATCTCATCAAGCATCGCACGCACAGCCTTTTCCTCGCCAAGCTCGCAGCCAACGGACTTGACCTGTACGCCGTATTTTTCAAGCTCCGCCGCAGCCTTTTGAGAGTTCTCTGCCGTCCTGCTCTGCAAGATCAGATTGCAGCCGCGCTTTGCAAGCTCTGCCGCCGCAAGAAAACCAAGACCTCTGCTCGCACCCGTAACGAGTGCCCATTTTCCTTTTACATTTACCATTTCGATTCCTCCGATCAGATATATGCGTGCGCCGCTATCGTCAGGATATTGCGCACATCTTCTCTTGTCAGCTTTACAAAGCCGCGCGTCGTGTACTTTTCAGCCATATTCGCCGCAAGCGTTGGAATGTCCTGCTCGCGTGCGCCGAGCTGCTCGAAGTTTATCGGCATACCGATATCGTGCAAAAAGCGTCTGAAACAGCTTATGCCCTCAAGCGCAGTGCTTTCTGGGTCTTCAAAGTTCATTTGGCAGCCGAAAACGCGCGTTGCCATCTGGCAGAACCGCATCACATCGTGCTTGTAAACATACTGCATCCACGCAGGCATAACAACTGCAAGCCCTGCACCGTGCGCACAGTCGTACAAGCCTGAAAGCTCGTGTTCAATGCCGTGACTGTTCCAGTCCTGACTTCTGCCAACACCGACGATATCGTTGTGCGCGATAGTGCCTGCCCACATAATGTTCGCGCGTGCGCCGTAGTTATCGGGCTGAGCGACCGCTATCGGCGTTTGCTTTACCATAGTGATAAGCACCGCCTCGCAAAGCCTGTCAGTCATCTCGACCTCTTTGGTGTTGGTGAAGTAGCGCTCAAAAACGTGCGCCATGATGTCCGTTGCACCGCAGGCGGTCTGATAGGCAGGCAGGGTGAATGTCAGGCGCGGATCAAGCAACGAGAATTTCGGTCTTATAAGGTCAGAGTGCGTACCTCGCTTGACCATGCCGTTTTCTTTTGTTATCACCGAAGAGCTTGAACCCTCGCTGCCCGATGCCGCGATAGTAAGCACCGTGCCGACAGGCAAAGCCTTTTCTATCGGCGCTTTGCCGCAGTAAAAGTCCCAGAAGTCGCCGCCGTAGCAAACGCCTGCCGCGATAGCCTTTGAGCTGTCTATGACCGAGCCGCCGCCGACAGCGATGATAAGATCGGCACCCTCTTTTTTGCAAAGCTCTATCCCTTTGTAAACGAGCGTGTCGCGCGGATTAGGCTGCGCACCGCCCAGCAGGGTATAGCCAAGACCTGCCTCGTCAAGCGAGCGCGTCACCTTGTCGATAAGCCCCGACTTGACCGCCGAGCCTGAGCCGTAGTGGACAAGCACCTTTTTGGCGCCGTACTTTTTTGCCAGCGCCCCGACTTCTCTTTCTCTGCCGTCACCGAAAACAAATTCGGTCGGACTGTAGTAGTTGAAACTGTCCATAACACACCTCCGTATATACGGTTATAAAATGACCGGCTCCGCTTTGTGCAGAGTCGGTCATATGTTTTAATATCAAAGTACATCGAAAAGATAAAGCAGAACAAGTATCATAATTACCAAAAACAGAAGAAGTATGAACTTGATGATAGCCATATTCGTCTTCTTGGCTCTTGCCTTGTTGCTTTTATATTCGTAAACAGCGTCCTGCTTGAAGCCCTGCGCGAACTTGTTTGGCGAAATAGGATTGAGCATATCGTCAATATTGATGCCCTTGTATTTTTCAGCCATAAGCTTTTTGGGGTCATCAGTATCAAGGTCAGGCTCAAGCGAGTTTGCCAGCAGGCTGTTGTCCTTGCGCTTTTCATTGATAGCGTCCATTTCAAGACCCGGTTCAGCAGCGATACCGAGGCTGTCACCGTTATCGAAAACGTGCTTGGTATCAACGCCCTTCATCGTTTCAGCTCTGTTAGAACGCAGCATCTTGATAAGAACGTTGGTGTAGATGTTCTCCTCGTTTTCTTCCTCGTCCTGCTCATCACCGATGGGAGCTTCATCGACCTCGTCAACGAAATCAGCAAGTGATTTCTGATTCTTCTTGAATACGGTCTTTTTCTCACCGCTTGTAACAGGCAGCGGCTTGCTGCCGGGCTTTGGCGTTGTGAACGTAAGGTTGGGCGTATCGTCAACAGCGGTAAGCGAGCTTGATGTCTGTGCGTTCTTCGGCGGTATCTTAAAGCGCTGTTTCTTTGTCGGGATGATCACATCGCCGTCTTCATCGGTGTTTGTGACCGTTTCTTCGTTGATCTGCTGCGCAGTCTTGTGAACGACAGGTGCCGGTGCGGGAGCAGCGGGAGCAGCAGGTGCCGCAGGAGCAGCAGGTGCAGCGGGAGCAACATTTGCAGCAGCAGTAACGCCGGCTGCGGGCTTAACAGGACCTGACGGCTTTGGCTTAACAGGCAGCGGCTTTATCTTCTCGAGCTTGTCAGCCTCGGGCGGAGCTTCCTTGGTGAAAGTCGGCTCGGGCGGAATGTAGTCGGTTCTGTCAACAGGTGCCTTGTCGCCGATGATAGCAGCAGCAGAGATAGTCTTTGTCGAGGTATCGAACTGGTTGGACTCAACAACTGCATCTGCTTCCGACTTGAAGCTTACCATATGTCCCTGCGAAACGTCGAAGTATTCCTCGCCGTCCTTGACAGCTATCTTGAGCAGCGGAGCAGCCTGACCGGGCTTTGGAATGTTTGCCTGCGGGATATCCACATACTCAAACTCTTCATTTACATCAATGCCTGCGACCTGAAGTATCTCGCACGCCGTAGAGCACTTCATCGAGCCTCTGACCATTTCCTTGATAGGAAGCAGGATGATGTCGCAGAATGTAGCATACAGCGTCCTGAAAGTCGAAACTCTGTCGCCCATCATATTCTCCGGGAACCTGTGGTCAAAGAACTTTGTCCACTGGTCGGGCGTTGACATTATCATACTGTCTATGTATTTGCACAGAAGTACCCACAGTTCGTGCTCCTCAAACTCTCTGTCATTTGTGATGAGCCACATATAGCATCTGAGGAAGCAGTCGTAGCAGGTGATATCACGCAGATTGAGCATGATATCGTCAACGTTCAGCGGAGTTGCAAACTGGTCGCTTGAGTATGCAAAGCATCTGTAACCATTGCTGGCTACCTTTGCATAAGCAGTTTTCAGCGCGCTCGCATCTCTCTGGAACGGCGGCAGAGAAACAGGGAAATCGTACTTTGTGGTGTATTGGCTTATAGTGCCACTTTCAGCCATCTCCAAAAGCTTGTTATACAGCTCGGTTATCTTCTCCGCAGGTGTGTCAACTGCTGTACCGAGTATTCTGTACGGATTGTAGGTGAAAAGCTCTGTGGCAGTAACTCCAAGTTTAAGGTTTGGCAACTAAAGCCCTCCTTTGTTTAAAGAATATTTTTCTTCATATTCGCTGTATCGTTATGAGCATAGCTTGATGATTATTTTTTGTTTAACAATTCCGTTAAATTTAAAAAATTAAAACAAAGATAAAAATGCTCAAAAGTATACAACTTTATGTTATTATAACAAATTCTATTCGTTCATAAATCAATAAAATAATAATATTATATTATCAAAATGTGAACAGGCAACTAAATATACAAAAAGTTGTCGAAAATTTATCTAATATTGCCCGCCTAAATTGTTTGCAATTTTGGGCAAAATATAGTATAATGTAATAGAATGATTGGGCAAATCTGTATCTGTCCGTATTTTTTCTCACTTCTGCTGCGTGATGCAACACAAATAAACGCGCAGCTGCGAGGTATAACGGGCGGCTTGCCGATGAGTTCTGTTCATTATGTGATATCCAAATAATTTATCGGAGGTAACACAATGGGATTGTTCGGAAAAAAGAAGGATGAGCCTGTTCAGGCAGTAAACAGACCTACCACCGTCAATGCTGACGACATCTGGAATACACCTGTCAGACCAAAGAAGGAGACCGTTTCGATCAAGGAGTCGAAATTTGATGATACAAAAACAGAGGTTGTTGAGGGCGTAGTTGAGGTCGATCAGGAGGAGCTCAAGCGCAATATGGCAGAGCTTGACAAGTTTGTTGAGCAAAGAGATGCCAAAGCACCTGTTACATATCACGACTTTGATACCGATCCCGTCCATCAGGATGAGGTGACAAAGGCGCAGGAGGGCTTTGAGAGGGACTATGCGGTTTCTCATAAGGCTTATGTAGACTCGCACCACGAGGATATCACAGTCGCAAATCTTGAAGAGATCGACGACAAGCTGCGCGTGATGATAGAGGAGCATAATACCAAGCTGCACGAGCTTGAAACAATGGATTATGACTTTAATACCGTTGATGATGAAGAAGTTCAGGCAAAGCTTGCCGATCTTCCGTATGCCCTCAAGGAAGAAGAATACGAGCATTATAAGGACATAAAGGGCGTTACCGTATCTCAGGACGAGGTGGATAAGCTTGGTTCTATCGACCACAGCAACGATCCCGATGAGATAGGCGAGGTCACCGCAGAGCAGCTTGCAGAGGCTACGGATAAGTTTGAGAGAGAGCGTGCCGCAAAGGGCAAAAAATAATTTCAGGAGCGAATACAGTTGGAGATCAATACCGATAACGCAATAATCAAGTTTTCTGCAAAGGGAAAGCCTTTCCCTTACGACAAGATCTTTTATGAAACACTCAATAAGTATATACTTGAGTACAAAAATGCAAGGATAGATAAGCTGACCGATAAGGACGTTTCTATCTGCCTTGCAAGGATAATCAGAAAAATGGAGGTCAATGACGTCCCCGTTCAGCAGTTCTTCAAGGATGAACTCGACAGCTGGTCGGATCTGAGCAACTACCAGAGGGTCATGAATCTTATGGATCTTATGGCAAAAGATATTTTCGGCTGCTTTGATAAGAACATGGATAACCCCGACGGCAGTTTCAGGCGTGTTGACAGGATCTACTGCGTAAACAATGACGGAGACAGGGACTATATCGTTTGCAATTCTACCGAAAAGCAGGGTATGTTCAAGAAAGTCCCGTCAATGCACACAATGTATTTCAGAGAGCTTATGGACAGAAACAAAAGAGGCGTTCTGCCAAAAAGCAAGGAAGATGAAAAGAAGCTTAAAAGATTAGAAAACAGACAATGAGGTAATCAAGATGGTTGTAATAGAAATGGAAAACGGCAAAAAGATAAAGATCGAGCTTTACCCCGATAAAGCGCCGATAACTGTTGAGAACTTTGAAAAGCTCGTGAAGGAAGGCTTTTATAACGGGCTTTGCTTCCACAGAGTCATCAGCGGATTTATGATACAGGGCGGCGATCCGCTTGGCAACGGCACAGGCGGCTCAAAGAACAAGATAAAGGGCGAGTTCAGATCAAACGGCGTGCCAAACGATATCAAGCACGTCCGCGGTGTCATCTCGATGGCAAGGTCAGCAAACCCCGATTCCGCAAGCTCACAGTTCTTCATCATGCACAAGGACGCACCTCACCTTGACGGTCAGTATGCAGCATTCGGCAAGGTCACAGAGGGTATCGAGGTCGTTGATGAGATAGCTGCGGTACAGACCGATTTCCGCGATAAGCCGACAGTTCCGCAGATAATGAAGTCTGTTACACTGGAATAAAAAATATATCCTCTGTGAGAATCATGCTTGCAGAGGATATTGTATTGCAATAAAAGGAAGATTGTATGAGACCAATGAAAAGGCTGATAACAGCGCTTGCTGCATCAGCGTGTATGATAAGCTGCGCAGCCCTGTGCTATGCAGAGGGTGAGGATAACGGCGATAATAACAACTACGTCGTCACAACTACCACAGGCACATCTGCACAGGGTCAGAACGGCGTTGTGTGGACACAGCTGCCGCCGAGCAGCCCCGCAAAGGAGCTTGAGGATCAAGCAGTAAGCATCGCGCTGAACGTTTCAAATATCGAGGATAACAAGTTCACAGCATCGCTGGATATAAATACGAAAGAAAAGCTTACCCTTGTTGAAGGCTCTCTTGGCTATGATGTCAACGAGTACCGCCTGCTTTCCGCGCAGGCAGCGCCCGATGACAGCGGTACGCTCACCGATGAAAAGACAGACGGAAAGTATTCATTCAAGTATACCTGCGAGGGCGGCTCGCAGCGCAGCGGTCAGTATATCCTGTTCACTTTCGAGCTTATCAAGGAGGCTAAAAAGGACGATGTGCTGTTTCTGAATATCGCATCGGTAAAAAATGACGCATCTGAATCGGTCAGCTTCAATAAGACCGACGGTATCGTCAGCCCGACCTCCTCACCAAATATCGCGCAGGATGTCAGGTCTGTCCGCCTTGCACAGTTTGCAAGACCCTATACTTTCGAGGAGCTTGGCTTTGCAGACATCATCAACTGCGAGATCGAGGGCAGCGATGTTGCAAAGTTCTCCGAGGGCGGCATAGTCGCTATGACCCCGGGAACCGTAAACGCAAAACTTATCCGTAAGGACTACACGATACAGAGGGTGAAGATAGAGGTTTACAGCGCGCAGGGAGGCGATGCTCCCGCTGCGGATGATAAGGATAAGGACAGCAAAAAAGCTGCCGCACCAAAGGCTAAATTGAGCGTTAATCTCGGCGTACCCGTGCTGCTTTGCCTCGCACTTGTTTTTGCCGAGTACCTCGTGATACTCAAACCGCGTCACAAAAGGGCAGCTGCTTCAAAAACGGCGATTCAGCGCCCTTATTACGACCCAAGATACAATAACCGTCCGCGTCAGGATCATGATCCGAGAAACTACAGACGATAATACAAAAAGCTTTGTGAACATTTCGCAAAGCTTTTTTGTTTTATTTCACACTTTTGTCACAATTATATGCTATTATTGAAAAAAGTCAAATTGAAAGGGGTAATGTCGTGAAGTATCTGAAAAATGATAAATTCCTCAAATATTGCCGATTTATCCCCATTATCATAACAAGCCTTATGATGATATTCTGTATCGTCTTTTTCGCGGGCAGCGATTTTGACGAGATACTTGCCTATACCCCCGATAACCGCGTGCTTGCCGCACTGGTCATCCTCGGATTTTTCGTGTTCAAATCGGTGTCGATAGTCTTTCCGCTTGCCGCTATCTTCATAACAACGGGGCTTATCTATCCTATCTATATCTCTATCCCGCTGAATATCATCGGGCTCGCACTGTGCTTTACCGTGCCTTACCTCGTGGGAAGATTTGCAGGCGGCGACCTGCTCGAAATGGTCATCAAGCGTTTTCCCAAGGCAAAAAAATTCGTAGAGTACAGCCACAAGAACAACCTCTTTGCCTCGTATATCACAAGGGCTGTCGTCATAGTCCCCGGCGACATCGGCTCGATAGTTTTCGGTACGCTGAAAATGCCCTACCGACCGTATCTGCTCGGCTCGATACTCGGTGTGTTTCCCGAAATGGTCGTTGAGACCTACATCGGCGGCAACCTCAAAGACCTGTCGGTGCGCTCGGTGCTTGTCATGGCGGTGATGATAATCGCGACAATGGCGCTGACCTTTGCGATGAATAAAAGGATATCCCGCAAGGGCAGGGAATACGACAAAAAAGACTTCTGAAAATACATCAAAAGAGTGCTTTGAGCACTCTTTTTTTGTGATTGGGACTTTACAAAAAATCAATTTTGTGTTATAATATTGTGTAATTAAGGTTAACGCTTTTTGCAAAACGGAGTTGAAACACAATGGATTGGATAGAGACCGCGATATATACCACAACACAAGGTATCGAGGCTGTCACAGGCAGACTGCTCGGACTCGGCATAGATGGCTTTGTCATCAGGGACGCGCAGGATTTTGAGGACTTTCTTGAGGATAAGGACGGCAACTGGGACTATATCGACGATGACCTTATGGGGCTCAAAGACTGTGAAACGACAGTCACGGTCTATATCCCCAACGATGCGAACGCCCCCGAGCTTGTCAGCGCGATAAGGGCAGAGCTTAATGCGCTCAAACAAAGCGATGAACAAAGCGAGTTCGGCAGACTTGAGTGTGAGCTGAAGAATATCCGCGAGCAGGACTGGGCGAATAACTGGAAGCAGTATTTCAAGCCGCTGTGCGTTGGCGAAAAGCTGCTTATAAAACCCAGCTGGGAGAGCGTGAGCGAGAACGAAACGCGCAGGATACTCGAAATAGACCCCGCAGCTTCATTCGGCACAGGGCAGCATAACACCACACAGCTTTGCCTTGAACTGCTCGAGCAGAACATCTCGCAGGGCGACAGTTTGCTTGACCTTGGCTGCGGCAGCGGTATACTTTCTATCGCAGCGATACTGCTGGGCGCGCAAAGAGCCACGGCAGTCGATATAGACGAAAACTCCGTTAAGATAGCCGCGGAGAACGCGCAGAAAAACAATATCCCAAGCGGCAGCTATACCGCGCTTGCGGGCAATATCATCACCGATAAGGCGCTTGCGGAAAAGATAGGTACTGGCTTTGATGTTGTCTGCGCAAACATCGTTGCAGATGTGCTTATCGCAATGAGCGGACTTTTCGCAGGTTTTCTTAAAAAAGGCGGAAAGCTCGTAGTTTCAGGTATAATCGAGCCAAGGCGCGACGAGGTGCTTGAAAAAATACAGTCAAGCGGCTTTGAGCTTGTACAGACACGGCAAAAGGACGACTGGGTAGCAGCGTCATTTGTATACAGATAAAAAAGAAAGGAAGATAATATATGCAGCTTTTGTTTCTTGTAATTAAAAGAGTAGAGCTTGTTGACGAGGTGATGATATCACTTGCACAGGCAGGCGTTCACGGCGGTACCTGCGTTGACAGCGTAGGAATGGCAAAGTCTATCAGAGGTGCGGGAAACCTCCCGGCACTGGGACTGCTCAACACCATACTTACAGGCGTTGACCCCTCGCAGAAGGGCAAGACGGTGTTCGTTGCAGTTGATGACGAGCAGGTGCAGGACGCGATAGATGCAATAAAGAAAGTCACGGGGGATCTCTCCAAGCCGAATGCAGGCGTGCTTTTCACCGTGCCTATATCCTACGCCGAGGGAATAAAATAGCCTGAACATTATCAAGTCAAAAAAAGGGGCTGTTGCAGCCCTAGAGCAAAAAAGAGAGCTTCGCACACCGAAAAGGTAGTGCAAAGCTCTTCTTTTTGTGGTATAATATAATTGCAAAAAAAACATTAAAACCAACGAAAGGAT
>Ga0256404_1002927_pt1 | contig 36207 bp, 33 predicted proteins | sample RumenRJG_01DNA_FD_185990 | JGI IMG/M metagenome (GOLD analysis project Ga0256404, IMG submission 185990) | Bovine rumen microbial communities from Lethbridge, Alberta, Canada - RJG_01 | ecosystem: Host-associated > Mammals > Digestive system > Stomach > Rumen | place: Canada: Alberta | collected... | reverse complement strand
GGCAGGTTGTCTACGCGTTACTCACCCGTTTGCCACTCGGGTCAAATTTTCTCTTCCAGCCTTCAAAAGTGTTAGCACTTTTATAAAGTGTAGTGGATGCTTCGCATCCACGCGCTCGCAAAGTCCAACCTTTCAAAAACTCGAAGAGAAAATTAATTCCCTCGTTCGACTTGCATGTGTTAAGCACGCCGCCAGCGTTCGTCCTGAGCCAGGATCAAACTCTCCATAAGAGAGCCGTTAGCGCTTCAGCGCTTACGGATATCTTAGCCATTTGCCGTCAGGCAAATAGCATCCATTTTGATTTTATGGCTCAAATTATCTTTTTGGTTACATCTCCGAAGAGACGTAAAAGAAATTGCGATTGCTACAAGCAATCTTGTTAAAACAGGGTGTCATAGGAAGTTACTCGCTTACGCTCGTAACTAAGCGACTCGCACGAAATCAAAGATTTCGGCTCCCTGCTTATAACATCTGGCTTTTCATGTTCAGGTTGATTCTTACGAATCATCTTGCATGATCTACATTGTTTAGTTTTCAGAGAACAACTCCATCGCTTCAAGCGACTTTATTATCATACGCCTTTGAGACTTTCTTGTCAAGAACTTTTTTGAAGCTTTCTGCTCAGCCGTCAGGCTGCATCCACTCTTTTGTTCCTGTCATATCTCGTGGCGACTTTTATTATGATACACGTCCCTGATGTTTTTGTCAACCCTTACAAAGAAAAAAATAATGACCAGTCTTACGACTGGTCAGCTTTTTCATATGGTGGCGGCACAGAGATTTGAACTCCGGACACTGCGGGTATGAACCGCATGCTCTAGCCAACTGAGCTATGCCGCCAAGATGGTGGGCAGGGATGGATTCGAACCATCGTAATCCGAAGATGACAGATTTACAGTCTGTTCCCTTTAACCACTCGGGCACCTACCCGTTAACAACAAGTGCTAACAACAGATAATATTATACCTACTATTACAGCACTTGTCAACTGTTTTGCTTAATTTTTACGCATCCACTCGGGGATATCGAGCCCCCAGGAAGGCTGCTGCGGTTGAACCGGCTGTGCTGGCTGCTGTGGAGCAGCGTTAGCCTGCGGCTGCGACGTGGCAGCCTGCTGCGGCTGGCCAAAGGCAGAAATCGGCTGCTGCGGTGCCTGAGCCTGCTGCTGCACGGCCGCTGCCGCCTGCTGCTCTTCCGGCGTACCGAAGCCCGTAGCGATGACCGTGACGCGCACGGAGTCGCCCAGCGTATTGTCGATAGCTGCACCCCAGATGATGTTGGCCTGGCCATCCACGGCCTGCTGAATGGCAATGGACGCCTCCGAGACCTCGAACATACTGAGTTTTTCCTCGGCACCAGTCACGTTCATGAGCACGGCGTGCGCACCATTGATCTTCGTCTCCAGCAGCGGAGACTCGATAGCTGCCTTGGCCGCATTCACGGCGGCATTCTCGCCCGAGGCCTCGCCAATACCCATGAGGGCTGAACCGGCGTTGCTCATGATATTATGTACATCGGCGAAGTCGAGGTTGATGAGGCCCGGTACGGCAATCAGGTCAGAGATACCCTTGACGCCCTTGCGCAGGACATCATCGGCCATCTCAAAGGCCTTGGTCACAGGCGTACGCTTATCAACAATCTGCAGCAGGCGATCATTCGGGATGGTGATAATCGTATCGACATGCTGCTTCAAATTGGCGATACCGCTCTCCGCATTGCGTTTACGCGTCATGCCCTCAAAAGAAAATGGACGCGTAACGACGCCTACCGTCAATGCGCCGATCTCTCTCGCGCACTCAGCCACCACGGGAGCCGCGCCGGTACCCGTACCGCCGCCCATACCGGCCGTGACAAAGACCATATCAGCGCCGCGCAGTGCCTCGAGAATATCATCGCGGCTCTCTTCTGCGGCCTTTTGGCCAATCTCCGGCTTCGCACCGGCACCGAGGCCACGCGTGAGTTTCTCGCCGATCTGCATACGGTTCGGGGCCAGGGATTTGAGCAATGCCTGCGAATCCGTATTCACAGCAATGAATTCTACGCCCTGTACTCCCTGGGAAATCATGCGGTTAACGGCATTGCTGCCACCGCCGCCGACACCGATTACCTTGATTTTGGCCAGCTGCCCCAGCTCATTGTCATCTAATTCAAACACTGTGAAAACCCCCATGTAGCTTTATTTAAGCTGGACGGGAACACATGTACTGCCACCCATCCCGATTATTATTTAAAGATATACCTTTATAATTTTACCATCAATTCCTCTTGATTTCCATAGGTACCGCAAAAAAACTTGAACGCAGCATTTTAATTTGCCTTTTTCTCCGGCTTATAGACCTCGTTCAGGTGGATATAAGGGGCACGATAGCGAAAATCGACATAGGCGATATCATGCTTGCTGTTGGGCAAAGCATTCAGAAAATCCTGGGTCAGCTTTGCCTTTTCCTCCAGCCGTTCCAGAGTCCCCAGACGAATCTGCACCGAGCTATTCGTGTAGAGCGTGATGGCATCGCTCCTGGCCGCATTGACCTCCGACAGCTGGTTGAGGGCATTGTCATCCAGGAGCTGCAGGAACTGTATCAACGCCATAACCTGCTGGTCGCTGGCCTCATCGCCCACAAACTTATCCCGCAGCTTCAAGCCGCTGATCAATGGCAGCGGCACCTGACGCAGGCTCTTGTAGCTGGCGATGACCATGCCCTGACGGTCCAGATCGGCATAGCCATAGTTCGTGGCAATCGTCGCGATGGGCTTGCGCTCCACGATGCTGATGTCCAGCGTATCGGGCAGCTCACGCCGCACCACCGCCGATTCGATGCGCAGATCCTGCAACAAATGCTCGGTGACCTCATCCGTCTGCAGCTGAAAGAGCGGCTGGCCGCGGTAAACGTGGCCAATCTGCTCAATCTCCTCTGCCTGCAGGTAATTGTTGCCGTGTACCATGACGCGCTGCAACGTGAACAAGTGGGAGTAGACTACCACCGCCACAAGCAAGCCGCAAGCGAGCACAAAGCACATCCCCTTGAGCAGCCTGCCGGGACGACGGCGACGCTTCACCGGCTTTGGCCCGGCCGGCAGCTCCGTCTGGCCGGGCATCATTTCTTATAGCCCGCCATCTCAAGGATACGCGCACAAAGCTCCGGGAACTCAATCCCCATGGCGCGGCCGGCATCCGGTACCAGTGAAAGCTCCGTCATGCCCGGCACAGAATTGACCTCGATGACGTATGGCGTGCCGTCTTCGGCGAGCATCATATCAACGCGCGCCACGCCACGGCAGCCGCAGGCCGTGAAAGTCCTGACCGCGAGGTCCTGAATCTCCTTCGTTTTCGCTTCGGACACACGCGCCGGAATGATATGGTGCGAAGCGCCCTTCGTGTACTTGCTGTCGTAGTCATAGCGGCCGGACTCCGTCGTGATCTCGATGATGGGGAAAGCCTCTTTCTGCTCTTCGTTGCCCCAGACCGCCACGGTCATTTCCATGCCATTGATGAACTGCTCAACGAGCACTTCCTCGTCATACTTGAAGGCTTCTTGCAAAGCTTTGGTGAGATCTGCCAGCTGCTCGACGATGTAGACACCGATGCTCGAACCCTGCGACGATGCCTTGACGACGACCGGCAGGCCGAACTCCTCCATGATCTCCGCCGTCAGGTCGCGCTGCTGCATCTCAAAGCGATGATACGCGTGCGAGCGCGGCGTAGAAATGCCCTCCGCTACGCAGACGCGCTTGGTTGCGGCCTTGTCCATGGTCACGGCCGCTGCCAGCACGCCGGAACCCGTGTAGGGAATGCCCAGCATGTCGAGCGTTCCCTGCAGCACGCCGTCTTCGCCATACTTGCCGTGCAGGGCGTTGAAGACGATAGCGCAGTTGCTCTTCTTGATATCTTCGGCGAACGTCGGCGGATTGAGCTCCATACCTTCGGCGTTATAGCCTTTGGACTGCAGGGCCTTGAGAATGGCCGTACCCGTCTGGCGGGAAATCTCCGCCTCCGTGGAGGTACCGCCCATGACGACGACAATCTTATCCTGATTCATGATGTTGCTCCTTTATCTCTGCCCTGCTCAGGCCTTTTTTTCCTGCAAAAGCGCGACGAGCTCCTCGCTCGTCTTGTAGATATCACCCGCGCCCATGGTGATAACGAGATCCCCCGGCTGCGTATGCTGTGCCAGATATGGCGCAATCTTCTCGCGGTCCTTGATATAGACGACCTTCTGCCCGGACTGCTGCTCGACTTCCTTGAGCACCGTCTCGCCGCTGATGCCTGGAATCGGTGCCTCGCCGGCGGCGTAGACGTCGGTCAGCACGAGCAGATCAGCGGCTACAAAGGCCTTGCCGAACTCGCTGTGCAGCAGCTGCGTGCGGGAATAGCGATGCGGCTGGAACGCGCAAATGAGACGGCCCGGCTTCGTCTGGCGAGCTGCGCCCAACGTTGCCGCGATCTCCGTCGGATGATGCGCATAATCATCGACCACCCAGACATCCTGTACGCGACCCTTGGTCTGAAAACGGCGCTTGGCCCCGTGAAAAGCCGCCAGGCCGGCAACCAGCTTCGCGAAGGGCACGCCGATGGACAAGCCCGTCACGATGCAGGCCATAGCATCGAGCACGTTGTGCCGGCCCGGAATATTCAACTCGACGTGGCCGAGCTCTTCCTCACCGTGCCAGACGTCGAACGCGATACCCGTCCCGCTATGCGTGATGTTCTTCGCGTTGTAATCTGCCGGCTGCTCGATGGCGTAGGAAATGTATTTGCGGTCGATATGCCGGGCGATGTGGCGCAGGTTTTCGTTCTCGAAGCAGAGTACAGCATAGCCTGTCTCTTTATCCGTGTTCTCGATGAACTGCGTAAAGGCCTTGATGATGTTCTCCATGGTGCCATAATGGTCCATGTGGTCGTCCTCAACGTTCGTCACCACGGCGATATGCGGGCGCAGCTTGAGGAACGAGCCATCGCTCTCATCGGCCTCGGAAACGAGATAATCCCCCTTGCCAAGCTGCGCATTCGTGCCGAGATCCGGCACCTCGCCGCCCACGACGATGGTCGGCGATACGCCCGCTTTCTCCAGCGCGACGCCGATCATGGAGGTCGTCGTCGTCTTACCATGCGCACCGGCTACCGCAATGCCCTTGTACTCATTGACCAGCGCCGCGTTGATGTCGCTGCGGTGCAGCTTGCGGATGCCGAGGTCGCGTGCAGCCAGCACCTCGGGATTATCATAGGGGATGGCCGTCGAAACCACGATGGCATCGACGCCGCGCACATTCTCTGCACGCTGGCCGCCGAGGTAGATCGTCGCACCCATTTCGCGCAGATTGCGGATAACCGCCGAATCACTGCGGTCCGAACCGGAGACTTCATAGCCCAGCTCGACCATGATTTTCGCGAGCGGGCTCATGCCTGCGCCGCCGATACCTACAAAATGAATTTTCCTGATGCCTGCTAGCTCTTTGAGCTGTTTCATCGTCTTCTCACCTTTATTTCCCACACTGCATAGTTACGCTGCTTATCGCCATTCACTGATGGCTCTCTGCGAGGCCGATTACCATATCGGCAATTGTCCTGGCGGCCTGCGGCCGTCCCATCTGTCGGCTGGCTGCCGCCATCTGCTGCAATTTCTCAGGCTCGCTCAGGAGCTCCGTCAGCACGGAGCTCAGGCGCTCCGGCGTCAGCTCGCGGTTGAGGATCATGCGCGCGGCGCCCGCCTCTTCCAATGCCTTCGCATTGTGCTCCTGATGATTCTCCGCCGCATAGGGATAGGGAATGAGCACGGACGGAATCCCGCGGGCTGTGAGCTCCGCCAGTCCCGTCGCTCCCGCGCGGAACACAGCCAGATCTGCCATGGCCTGCGCCTGAGGCATATTATAGAGATAGGGCTCGACACGGATATGCGGTGCCTGCTGCAGGTCAACGCCCGCTGCGCGGAGCCGTGCCATGATATCGTCGTACTCCCCCTTGCCCGTCACGAGCAGATACTGGACCTCGGGATGCTTTGCCGCCTCCGCAAGCACCGGCACCATGGCCCGGTTGATGGCCCGCGCTCCGCGGCTGCCGCCCGAGACGAGCACCGTCCTCTTCGCCGGATCGAAGCCAAAAGCCTTCATGCCCTCTTCGCGCGTGGCCGAGAGCACCTCGCGGCGAATCGGGTTGCCCGTGTAGACGACCTTCTCAGCTGGAAAATGGCTGACCGCCTCGGGCGTGCCCACGGCCACCTTGGTGACGAACTTCGACAGAATCTTGTTCGTGATACCCGGCACGACGTTCTGCTCCTGAATGAGCGTCGGTACGTGCAACAGGCTGGCAGCCAGCAGGATGGGACCGCAGACATAGCCGCCCGTGCCCACCGCCGCATCGGGATGGAACTTTTTCACGATGCGCATAGCCTTCATCACGCCCGCCATGGCGCGACCGGCCCGGCGCACATTATCGAGCGTCAGATGGCGCTCGAACCCCTGCAGATCCACGGTGTCAAAGGGCAGGTGCTCCTTGGGAATGATATCGGCCTCCAGCCCCTTGGACGTGCCGACATAGAGGAACTCCGCCTCGGGGTGCTGTGCCTGAATAGTCCGCACAATCGTGAGGGCCGGATAGATATGGCCGCCCGTACCGCCACCAGAAACAATAATCTTCAAAATAAGACTCCCTTAATGCAGCGCATTGACCAGCCGCTTGAAATCGCGGCCGCGCTCTGCCATATTGTCGTACATATCGAAGCTGGCACAGGCCGGCGAAAGCAGCACGACCTGCGGCGCTTTTGCCATATCACGGGCCAGCTTTACGGCCTTTTCCATGGAATAGCCCGCCTCGTAGATCTGCGCCTCGGGATAGCCATCCTTCACGGCATCTTCATGGAAACGCTTTGCCGCATCGCCGATAAGGATGAGCGCATCGACGCGCTCCTTAACGAGCGTCAGGAAGCTCGTGAGGTCCGTCATCTTATCATCGCCGCCAGCGAGCAGGATGATATGGTTGGGGAACGTCAGCAAGGCCTTCTCCGCCGAATCCGTATTCGTCGCCTTGGAATCGTTGTAGTAGGGCACGCCGTCGAGCTCGCGTACGAACTCCAGCCGGTGCTCAACGCCCTTGAACGTCTCCAGCACCTTCACCATGGCGCGTGGCGCGCAGCCCGCGAGAAATGCACAGGCCGAGGCGGCCAGCGCATTGGCCACATTATGCTGGCCCTTGATGCCCAGCTCCTCCACTGTGCACAGCGGGTAGCTCTGCCCCTCCCAGCGGATGGTCAGGCGGCCTTCATGCACGAAAGCGCCCTCAGCGAGCTCCTGCGTGGCGCTGAAATAGCAGACGCGGCTCAGCGCGCGCTCCTTCATGCCGCGCGTGCGCGCATCGTCGTAGTTCAGCACGAGGAAATCCTCTGCCGTCTGCTCGGCAAAGAGCTTCTCCTTCATCGCCTGATAGACGTCCATGGTCTTGTGACGGATGATGTGGTCTGGTGTCACGTTGAGCACTGCCGCTACATGCGGGTGGAAATGATGCGTCGCCTCCATCTGGAAGCTGGAGATCTCCGCCACGATGCAGCCATCCGCCCCGATTTTCAATGCCGTCTCGGAAAGGGGTACGCCGATGTTACCCGCAAGGCCAACCTTCTCCTCCGGATAACGCGTCTGCACGAGCAGGCTTAAAAGCGTCACGGTCGTCGTCTTGCCGTTCGTGCCCGTCACCGCGAGGATGGGAGACTGCGCCAGAAGCTGTGCGAGCTCCACCTCGGTCAGCACGCGAATGCCGCGCTGATAGGCAGCCTGCACCAGGGGGATACGTTCCGGCACGGCGGGTGAGACGATGACGTCGTCCACGCCATCCAGCAGGCTCTCCTGTTGCGGGCCGCAGACGAGCTCCACACCGATATCGCGCATCGGCTGCAGGTCTGCCTTGATGTCAGCTTCAGCCTTGGCATCGCTGAGTACGACCGTTGCACCGAACTTACGGCACAGACGGGCCGCCGCAAAACCGCTGATGCCCGCACCGACGATCAGGATTTTCTTTCCGTTAAGATTCATGACTGACAACCTCCCTTTACGGCAGCATGGAAAGGCCGGCGACACCGGCCAGCAGGCCCACGGCCCAGAACACCGTGACGACCTTCCATTCAGACCAGCCGCCCAGCTCGAAATGATGGTGAATCGGGCTCATGCGGAATACGCGCTTGCCCGTCGTCTGGAAGGAAATAACCTGGATGATGACGGAAAGCGCCTCGCAAACGAAAATCAGGCCGATCACGGCAAGCAGAACCTCCGTATGCGTAAGGATACCCAAAGCCGCAAAAGCACCGCCGAGTGCCAGCGAGCCCGTATCGCCCATGAAGACCTTCGCCGGATGCGCATTGAAGCGCAGGAAGCCGAGACAGGCACCCACAACGGCCACGCTGAAGATGGCGAGTCCCACGTGTGCGGGCTGCAGCAGCAGGCACACGACGGCATAGCAGCTGCAGGCGATGGCCACAGTGCCGCTGGCGAGGCCATCGAGGCCATCCGTGAGGTTCACGGCGTTCGAGCCCCCCACGAGTACGAAGAGCACGAGCAGGTAGTAACCCCAGCCGATGTTCACATCCATATTGAGCACAGGCACCCATACCGTCGTATCGATGCCCAGCATGCGCGTACCGACGATCATGGTCACGATGGCGATGATGATCTGGCCCAGCAGCTTCTGCCGCGCCTTGAGGCCGAGGTTGCGCTTCTTCACGACCTTGATGTAGTCATCGAGGAAGCCGAGCACGAAATGCCCTAGCATGATGAAAAGCGCCAGCAGCACCTCCGGCGTCAGCGGTGCAGCCACGAGTGTGGCCACCGTGATACCGAGGATGATCATGACGCCGCCCATCGTCGGCGTACCGCTCTTGGCCTGGTGGCTCTTCGGTCCCTCCTCGCGGATGCTCTGGCCGAACTTCAGCTTATGCAGAAGCGGGATGAAAAAAGGGCCGGTCAGCAGCACGCAGGCCGCCGCGATGACCGCTGACAATAGTAAAGGATATAACTCCACGAATAACGTCTCCTAGTCTCTCTATCTCTATTTTCAGCTGCAGCCTGTCAGAGCAGGCCGATGATCTTCTCCATCTGCATGCCGCGCGAGCCCTTGAAGAGCAGCGTGTCTCCCGGCTTCAGGATCGCGTGCAGCTGCCCAGCGGCCGCCTCATGGCTGTCACAGCTGTAGACAGCCGCAACACCGTGTTCACGCGCGCCCTGGGCGATGAGCCTGCCCATCTCGCCGAGCGTCACGACCGCCGCGAACTTCTTCTCCGCCAGTTCTTCGCCGACATGGTAGTGTGCCTTTTCTGACACGCTGCCGAGCTCGAGCATATCGCCCATAACCGCGATCTTGCGTCCTTTGACGAGCTCTGAAAGCGTGCTGATGGCCGCCGTCATGGACATGGGGCTGGCATTGTAGGCGTCGTTGACGACCTGCCAGTCCTTGACCTTTTGCAGCTCGAAGCGCATCTTCGTCGCCTCGAGTTTCTGCAGGCCGCGCTGGATTTCCTCCGGCGTGAGCTTCAGCGCGAAGCCACAGGCAATGGCCGCCAGTGCATTGTAGACGTTATGCCGGCCCACCATCGCAATCGTGTAATCGTGCGTCTCGCCCGCATAGGTCACAGCAAAGGTCGTCTGCGTGCCTGCGGTACGGATATCGCCACCCTTGACATCGGCAGGCTGCTCCAGGCCGAACGTGATGACCCTGACGTCTTCACCGGCCTTGCCACGCATGCCCGCCACGTACTTGTTATCGGCGTTCAGAATGACCGTGCCGCCCGAGGGGATGGCCTCGACGAGCTCACTCTTGGCCTTGGCGATATTCTCCAGCGAGCCTAAGAGCTCCATGTGCGTCTCGCCAACGTTCGTCACGATGCCGATCTTCGGCGCCGCGATGGGGGCCATAGCCTCGATCTGATGGAAGCCGCGCATGCCGATCTCCACGACCGCCGCCTTGTGCTCCTTGTTGAGTCCCAGCAGCGTGAGCGGCAAGCCGATTTCGTTGTTGAAATTCGCCTGTGTCTTCAGCACGGGACCGCGTGCCGAGAGCACCGCCGCCGTGAGGTCTTTCGTTGTCGTCTTTCCGTTCGAGCCCGTGATGGCGATAACCGGCAGATGGAACTTCATGCGCCAATAGTGCGCAAGTTGCTGATACGCCTTGAGCGTATCGGGTACGCGGAAGACATCGGCGTTCTCTACCGATGCGTACTTCTCCTCAGGGCACGCCTCCGAGACGATAACCCCCTTCGCTCCCTTCGCCACGGCCTCGGCGGCAAAGTCCTCGCCGTTGAAGCGCTCGCCCTTTAGTGCAATGAAGAGTACCCCCGGCTGAATCTTGCGCGTATCCGTCACCACATCGGTAAAGGAGGTAATCGCAGGCGTCGCTTTCGCTGCCTGCGGCTTCGTGGCGACGAGCACGTCGCGTACGCTGAATGACGGCATTATTTCCCCTCCTTCGCGAGCTTGGCAGCCACGGCAGCGCGGGCCTCCTCGCGATCATCGAAATGAATCGTCTTGTCCTTGAGAATCTGGTAGTTCTCGTGGCCCTTGCCGAGGATAGCCACGATGTCGTCCTTCTCAGCGAGCTCGACGGCACGGCAGATGGCCTCACGGCGATCGATGATTTTCTCGTGGTGCTTATCACCGATGGTCTCCTCAACGCCGGCCTCGACCATATCGAGGATACGCTGCGGATCCTCCGTGCGCGGGTTGTCCGACGTGGCGATGACCACGTCGGCTAGCTGACCCGCGAGACGGCCCATAATCGGACGCTTGGTGTTGTCGCGGTCACCGCCGCAGCCAAATACGGCGATGATGCGCTTCTTCGCGATCTTGCGCGCCGTCTCCAGCACGTTCTGCACGCCGTCCGGCGTATGCGCGTAGTCGACGATAATCGTGAAGTTCTGTCCTGCCTTGACGAGCTCGAAGCGCCCCGGCACGGCCGTGAACTCCGCGAGTGCCTGCGCGATAACCCTGGCGTCGATATGTTCCGCCAGCGCCGCGCCCACGGCCGACATGACATTGTAGACATTGAAAATGCCCGTGATATGCAAATCCAGCGGCATCTTACCGAAGGACGCATGATTCAGCGTGAACCGCGCCCCACTGGCGAGCACGTTGACGTCCGTGGCGCGCAGGTCGGCAGCCGCGTTATCGATGGCATAGGCAATATGCTGGCATTTAGCATGCTCCAGCATCGTCTTGCCCGCCGCATCGTCAATGTTCACGACAGCCGTCTTGCCCTGCTTTTTACCCGGCTGGCTCACCTTATCGAAGAGCTTCGCCTTCGCGAGCATGTAGTTCTCCATCGTCTTGTGATAGTCGAGATGATCCTGCGTGAGGTTCGTGAACACGGCCGTATCGAACTCGATGCCCGCGACGCGCTCCTGGTCCAGCGCATGACTGGAGACTTCCATGACCACGTAGTCCATACCCTTTTCGCGCATCATAGCCAGCGTCTTCTGCAGCTCGACCACATCAGGCGTCGTGTTGTGGATGGGATAGACTTCATCCTCGATCATGATCTGGATCGTACCGATAAGGCCCACCTTATAGCCAGCATGGCGCAGGATACTGCGCGTGATGTAGCTCGTCGTCGTCTTGCCGTTCGTGCCCGTGATGCCGATGACGCGCATGGCCTGACCTGGATAATCGTAGAAATACGGCACGATCGTATCGAGCGCCGCCTGTAGCTCCGGTACACGCAGCACCGCAATGCCCGCAGGCACTTCCACATCATCGCGCGTGGTCAGGATGGCCGTGGCACCAGCTTCCACAGCCTTTGGAATGAAGCTATGTCCATCGACATGCACGCCGGGAATGCACACAAAAAGGGTTCCCGCCTGTACTTTGCGGGAATCATGCTCAATGCCCTTTACCGGCAGTTCTTTATTGCCAACGATGACAGCGCCCTCTACCAGGGCCGCCAATTGTGCGAGAGTTTTCAAAATACAGCCTCCTCAATTCCGGCTTTTTCGTAAAGAAACACGGATTAAATCGCCAGCTCAATGAATCAGCGTTTCCTTAAGCCGTCCCCTATTATACTCTGTCTGGCACAAATTTTATAGGGGTAAAAACCAAAACAAGGAAAGAGAGCTCTGCTCCCTTTCCTGTATCAATTATCATGGGAAAAATAAATCTTGTTCGGCACGATCATGCCGAGCTTATCGGCCGCCACACTCTTGATGCGCTGGGGGGCCTTCAACTTGTCAATATCCACGTTGAGCCTTTTGTTGGCTTCCTCCAGCTGCTCTGCCTGCTCCTGCACGCTCACGAGCTGGTAGCCGCGACTCGCGATGATGCCGCTCTGGATCGTGACAATCATGGCCAGCACGGCCGCCACGGCGAAGAGCACTTGGAACTGATTGCGCAGGCCTGTATCCACGACCGTCTTATAGAGGGGCCCCTTGGCGGCCTTTCTGAGCGTCTGACGCTCTTCCTGGGCGACATCATAGTCTTCTTGTTCCTGTCTGGCCAGCATCAGGGTTCCCTCCTTTCCCTGTTTTCCTCATAGGGTGGCAGCTTCTCCGCCAGGCGCAGTTTCGCACTGCGCGAGCGGGAATTATGGTCGAGCTCTGCGGCTGTCGCCTGAATGGGCTTGCCTAGCAGGCGAATCTCCGGATGATGGTGGCAAACGCACACCGGCAGCTCCGGCGGGCAGATACAGCCGCGTGCCATCTCCTTCAGCGTCTGCTTTGCGATGCGATCCTCCAGCGAATGGAACGTGATGATCGCGATACGACCGCCCGGCTGCAGATGGTGCACCGCCGTCCTGAAGGCCCCGGCCAGGATACCGAGTTCATCGTTGACTTCTATGCGAATTGCCTGAAAAATTCGTTTAGCTGGATGACCATTCTCCGCGCGGCGCACTGCCTTGGGCACAGCCTGGCAGATGATGTTCACGAGCTCGCCCGTCGTCCCGATGGGCTTCTCCGACCGAGCCTTGACGATGAACTGCGCGATGCGCTTGCTCCAGCGCTCCTCACCGTAGTCGTGGAAGATGCGATTGAGGTCGGCCTCACTGTAGGTATTCACCACATCACAGGCCGAAAAATCCGCTTCCGGGTCCATGCGCATGTCGAGGGGTGCATCCTGTATATAGGAAAACCCCCGCTCCGGCGTATCGATCTGATGGGATGAAACGCCGAGATCAAAGACGACACCTGCAACTTGCGTTGCATTCTGTGCCTGCAGGATTTGCTCCAGATGGCGGAAATTATCGTGCACGATATCAACGCGGCAGGATACATCCTGCAGACGCTCGCGCGCCGCTGCAATCGCTTCCTCATCCTGATCGATACCGATGATGCGCCCCGCCGGCGTAAGCATTTCGGCGATGCGGTGCGAGTGGCCTGCGCCGCCCAGCGTACAGTCCACGTAGGTGCCGTCCGGGTCTGTCACCAGTCCCCTGACTGTCTCCTCCAGCATCACGCTGACATGATGAAAGTCTGCCATCTGTCCCTCGCCTCAAATTCCCAGCTCAGCCAGCGAAGCGGCGATTGCCGTGACATCCGGCTCCACCTCATCCGTGTACTGTGTCCACTGCTCTTTGCTCCATACCTCGATACGGTTATCCGCGCCCGTCAGCACCACATCCTGCCGCAGCTGGATATTCGCGTAGCTGCGCAGGTTGGCCGGCACGAGAAAACGCCCCTGCTTGTCGCACTCCAGCGTACGCGCTCCCGCAAAGAAGAAACGCACGAGCGCGCGTGCCTCCGGTTTGGCGAGCGGCAGCTGCCGCAGTTTCGCGGCCAGCGCCTCCCATTCCGGCTGCGCATAGAGGAACAAGCATCGGTCGAGCCCTTTGGTGATAATGAAGGAAACGCCCAGCTCCGCGCGGAAATCCGCCGGCAGGATGACGCGGCCCTTGACATCAATCGCGTGTACATACTCGCCCATGAACATCCGACCGCACCACCTTTCAGCCACCTGCTGACACTTTTCCCCACTATTCACCACTTTAGCTACTTACTTTTATAGCAAAATTTTCCTATTTTGGCAAGCCGTTTCGCTGGCTTTTTGCTAAGAAACATAAAATTTATGCAAATCCGACATGGAAATTATGCAAAACAAAAAGGCCGCCATCACAGGCAGCCTGTAGCAGCAAAAGCCAAACTCTCAGCTCTTGACCCAGCCGAAACGCTCGAAGAGCGGGATATAGCGGATGCGTTCGACGAAGTCCTTGTTCGTCTGCTCCGTCTGGAAAATGGGTACGCGCTCCAGCGCGTAGATGTTGCTGGCCTTGTCCACGTTGCCGTATTTGATCGTGAACGCGGCCTTGTAGCCCGCCTCCTTGACGAGCTGGGCAATGTGCAGGTTGTAGGTACCTGTCGGGTAGGCCATGTAATCTACTTCGTGCCCCAGTTCCTCCTCCGCCTTGCGCTTCGAGTCCACGAGCTCGCTGCGCAACTGCTCGTCCGTGAGGTCCGTCATGGATTTATGGTCGACGGTATGCGACTCGATGGAAATGCCGTTGGCATCCATCTCGCGCGCCATACCCCATGTGATATAGTTGGGATAGACACCGAGAAAGCTCGTAATCACGAAAATCGTACCCTTGAATCCGTACTTCTGCAGGATGGGGTAGGCATTCTCATAGTTGTCACGGTAGCCATCATCGAAGGTGATGAGTACCGGATTCTCTGGCAGTTCCGCATTGCCCTCCAGACTGTTGTAGAGATCGTCGGGGGAAATCGTATGATAGCCGTGATCGTAGAGATACTTCATCTGCTTGTCGAAATCCTCCGGCGGCACGGAAAGCGAGATATTCATATCGTCGATCTTGTGGTAGTTCAGTATCATAACCTTCGTACCATTCTCGCTGTCCGCCACCATGCGCGCCGTCATGTGGCGCGGACTGGCCGCCAGCAGAGGCAGCGCCAGCAGCAGCACGACGAGCAGGATTTTCTTCCACCAGGCTATTTTCGGCTCTGACTTTGCTCTCCGGAATCGCATCCTCAAACCTCCCTGTAATACGTCTGGCCGCTATGGCGCAGCCGCAGCAGCAACCAGCCCAACAGCACGATACCCAGTCCACCGGACAGGGCCCGTCCGAGCGGCAGCCAGCCCTGCGAACCATTGGATAAATAGAAGAAACCACAGCCGCAGCGGATGAACGCCACGAGGCACGTCCCCAGCAGGAACAGGCAGCCGCTGCAACGCGGACGCCGCCAGATAGCCTGCACAAGGGTCAGCACGATGAGCAGCAGGCATACGAGCAGCTGAAGCCCTGACTGGTAGAGCGCGATGGGCTGGAAGTACTGCGTATCCTGAAAGCCCACGGGGCGGTAGCTGAATTCCACGTACTCGACCAGCGCATGATCGTTGGGGATATCCTGCGGCAAAGGCAGGCCCATCGTCATCTGCAGGTCGAACATGCCGAACTCGTAGAGCGCCAGCATGAGCACCATGCCAGGTGCCAGCAGGTCGAGCCAGCGCCAGGTTGGCCTGCCCTGCACGCGGCACACGCCGAACACGGCCAGCAGGCCGCCGAACATAGCCCCATAAAAGGATATGCCTCCCTGCCAGATCCAGAGCACCCCCAGAAGATTGCCCGCATACTCATCGAAATGGTGCAGCACATATCCCGCATGGCCGCAGATCGCCGCCAGTGGGATGCCCCAGAGCAACATATCGACGAGCGGTGCCAGGGGCTGATGATGCAGCCGCAGATTCAGCCAGGACACTGCCAGACCGACGATGATGATGCCCGTCAGCAACAGGCCGTAGCTATACACAGATACCCCCGCAATTTCGGTGGCGATGAAACCCATCGAAAATCCTCCTTCCATCACTTCTCTTTATTGTAACGCGTGCCCAATTAAAAAACCACCCTCCGTGTCACGAATTCTGTGAGAAAAAACCGTGTCAAAGGAAAAGTTTTATGCTATAATGCCATTGAAGCAACGGGGCGATGCCCCATCACCGTATTTTCACAGGAGGTAAGATTATGGCTACGGCTATTACCAAAGATATGAGCATCATGGAAGTTGTCCAGAAGTACCCGGACACGGTCGACGTCTTCATCAACGCCGGCATGGGCTGCCTGGGCTGCGCTGCCGCGCACTTCGAGAACATCGAGCAGGGCGCTATGGCGCACGGCATCGACGTGGATGCGCTGATGAAGGGCCTGAACGAGGCCGTTGGTGCTGAAGCCTGAGTTAAAATTTCAGCAAAAGAAACCCGCTGCGGACAATGCCGCAGCGGGTTTTTGATTCACCAATTTATAGTACATATTATAGTACATAACCTGTGTCAGCAGGTCCTGCCCGGCAACAGATGCGGTGGCAGCACCCAGGGCAGCGTATCCTGCTCACCCGTGATCATGTGCACCATCTTCGCCGCCGCGAGCTCCGCCAGTTCCTCGATGGGCTGGCGCACGGCCGTCAGAGGCTGCGAACCTGTCTGCGTCATAAAGGTGCCATCGTAGGCCACAAGACGCAGCGCCTCCGGCACCCGGATACCGCGCTCCCCCGCCACCTGCAGGCAGGCCGCGATGGACATATCCGCGCCCAGGATACCGTCCACATCGGGATAGCGCGTGAAAATCTCCCGCGCCAGCTGCAGTGCCCCGGCGAAACTGAACTCATTCCACGGCAGGCTCACGAGATCCGTCTGCGCACCATGCGCCTGCATGACCTCATTGCACGCCTGATGATACCCGTGCGCCGGCGTCCGGACAATCTGCGCACCCGCAATCTGCACGATGTGATGGCAGTCGTGCTGCAGGAAGGCCTCCGCCGCCAACTGCCCGCCCAGCTGATGGTCACAGTGCACGATGGGGATGTTGTCGCTCAGATAGCGGTCAAAGGCCAGCACCGGCCGGTTGAGGTTTTCATAGAGCGACACATCCAGCGAGTGCGCGCCCATGATGATGCCGTCCATCGTTCGCCGCTTCAGCATGGTCACGAAGGTATGCTCGGCATTCTCCTTTTTCTGCGTGCAGCAGAGCATCGTCTTGTAACCCAGATGGAAAAGCGACTCCTCCAGCCCCTCGACGAGCTCCGCAAAGAAGGGATGTGCTACCGTCGGCACGATGATGCCCACCATCTGCGTGCGTTGCAGGGAGAGGTTGCGCCCGATTTCGCTGGGCACGTAGTGCATCTTTGCCACCGCCGCCTCCACCTTCGCCCGGATGGCCGCCGAGCCATAGTCCGCATGGTTCAGCACCATCGAGACCGTGCCCACCGAGACCCCGGCCTCCCGCGCCACTTCCTTGATCGTTGCCATCTGCTATCGCGCCTCACTTTCAACATAAATCATTATATCACGGCAGTGCCTCCCTCCGTAAGCACTGTTTCACATGCGGGACAAAAAAATGCTGCACAATAGGAGGGATGTGCAGCAATCTTGTAATCGCAACGGAACCAAAGGCGGCCATGTGCAGGGATGAACACACAGCCCAAAGAAGGGAAATGGTTGGGGGAATGGGGTAAGCCTGGCCCGCTCGACTAAGCCATATACATTTGAGGGAAAACAAGGGTGTTGAAACGGTTCATTGAACCGTTTCAACAAGCATTATAGCGAATCTCCTAACCGATGTCAAGTATAAATCATCTCACTTAATCAGCATTTCCCTAAGCATCTCGTCATCAGAAGAAGAACTGCCACTCCGTGCGGAAGAAACTATAATGTTTGCGATCCTGGCCGGCATTCCGGTTGTGGTAATCGAGATAGCGCGACATATCACCGAAGTTGTAGTACATCATGACCTTGGAGTAGTGCACGGGGCAGAAATCAAAGCCGATGCGCAGGCCGTTGAACTCGTAGGTACGGGCATTGCCATCCGCGAGTTCGCTGAACGTGCCATCCGGGTACTCAAGATCGTCGTAGAACAACTTGTTCAGGCCGCTATGGATGCGGTAGAGCTGCTTCTTGATGTAGAAATCATACGAGCCTGTCGCGTCATACCAGCAGTCCTTGTACTGCAGCTGGATAAAATGCGACTGATCCGCAATTTTCGCATTCGACTTCGCGTAGGCCGCCGTTAAGCGCAGGTCGCGGTTGAATTTCGTGCTGAAGCCGACCGAGCCAGTCTGTACTTTATAGCCACCCTGATCCTTCGCCCTGCCGTAATGGAACACAACATCCATATCATTGTTGAGCGGAACCGTGCCCATGAAGGACAGCAGCCGGTATTTGCGCTCCCAGTCATCGGCATTAATCTTCATATTTCCATCAGCATCATAATACTGTCCCCAATAACCGTCCCCTTGGGGGGCAAACGTGCGCTGGTGCCCTTCCATGTTCGCGGACGTCAAGGCGAGGCGGAGCGGGCGCCACCAGGGCGTCGGCTTCTCCCAGTACGCCTGCCAGCCATTGACCTTTTCATCAAGCGTCAGGGAATACGGCGATACAATGGAGAACTTGCCCAGCTTCAGCCCGAGCTGGCCGACGTGGCCATCGATATACGCCTGCAGGGCTCTGGCGCCGTCGTCATATTCATCGCGGCTCCGGCTGCTGTTCCAGACAGGGTTGCCGACACCATTTTCCGAGATAGTGTCGTGGAGCTCCAGCTCGGTCTTGACGGACCAGGGACCATCCACGTGGAAATCCGTATAGACGTTCGTGAAAAATTCCTTGCGGTTCGTGCCCTTCGCGGATTCAAACTTCGAGTCATCCCAGCGCAGGCGCGAATAACCGGAAAAATGCAGTTTCGGGTCTTTCTGGACCTTCTCGACCTTGCTCACGCGTTTGTGCATGCTGCCAAGCTTCTCCGTCATCTGCTGCTCCTGAGCCTCGAGCTCCTGCAGTTGCTGGAGCTCCGCCTGCAGCTCGGCCTTGAGCTGTGCTTTGCTCGCTGGCGTTGCGGCCTGAGACGCGGCCATGACCGGCGCGGCAGTGCCGAGTACGAGGGCCGGTGCCAGGCTCCATATCAGTAAATCTTTTTTCTTCATCTTTCTATCCCTCCTGGCCAGGGGCCGGTTACATCGTATGCATCTGCAGGTCTGTCAACGTCACCGCACCGTCCTCGGAGAATACGCCCCAAGGATGCTCAGGCAAACCGTACATGCGCGTCGTGAGCGCCGTCTGTCCATTGATGTAGAGCGTAGCGACCGTGCCGTCGACGAGCAGCGTGAAATCATAGCTCTCGCCCGGGTTCAACGTGACGGCTCTGGTAAGTTCCGGCTTCCCCTTGAGGACCTTTGCCGTGTCCGTATTGTAGAAGGCGACCTGCTGCTTGGCAGGGTCGAAGACGAGGTTCAAAGCGCCCTCCGTACCCTCGACACCGAACATGAAGCCGAACTTGCCCGGATGCTTTGCGAGCGTGAACCGGCCCGTAATCTTCTGCAGGCCCTTGAGCTCCGGCAGGACAACGCGGCCCGTGCCCGTGAAAGAGAATTTGCTCCCGGAGACCGCGACAGCACCGCTCTGTGCGATGGGCTGAACGGCTTCTGGCTTAGCGAGCTGGGAGACGGCCGACTCGACTGGCTCCGGATAAAGCGTACCATCAGTACGCTGCTTCAGCTGGTGCGTGACCATGTTGCCAGCCCACTGCGTACCGCTCTTGTCGTTCTCATCGAACTTCGTCGGTGCCCAGCCCGTGAGGTAGAGGTTGCCCTTCGCCGCGACGAGCTTGCCCGCGTAGAAGTCCTGCGCATCAAACGTGTCTGATCCTGCCGGCTGTTCGAACGGGCCCTTGGAGTCCTTCGCCATGCGGTAGTGCGTCAGGCGATCCGGCCACTGGTCGGAGAACGTCAGATACCACCAGTCACCGTATTTCACAAGGGTCGAGCACTCCAAGTTGCAGTCGCTCTTCTCATCGTATGCGTAGAGGACGCCCTGATTCGCCCAGGTCTTGAGATCCTGCGACGTATAGAGGGCGATGACACCGCGCGGCTTGTTGCCCTTCGACATGCGCGTCGTGATGGTCATCCAATACTCGCCGTAGTCCTTGTTGTAGAAGACGTTCGGATCGCGGAAGTCATCGTGCAGGTACATAGCGTCGCCCTTGAACGTGTCTTCCGGGATTTTCTGCCAGTGCACCATGTCGCTGCTCGTGGCGTGCATGATGTTCTCCTTCGGATGCGTGCGCCAATTAAAGCCCGTGTAGAACGCATGATAGAGTCCATTCTTGCCCTGCGTCACCGAGCCCGTGCCCAGCGCAAAGTCCTTGGCGTACTCTTTTTTCGGGAACGGGATAATGCGGCTGTTGTGCCTGTAGTCGAGAAAATCCGGCGTCGTGAAGAGGCTCCAGGGATGGAAACCATCGATAATCGGCTCGTTGCGGATATCCTCGAGGTAGAAGATGCGGAACTCCTTGCCATCATAGAACGGCATCGTATCGCCGACGTAGCTGTAGCCAGTGTTTGGGAACAGCATCGGATACGCATCCGCAGGCGCACCGGACGATGCCCACGTGAGGCTCGCCGCGGCCAGTACAGCTGCCAGGAGTTGTTTCTTTTTCATATAAAACCTTCCTTTCGCAAAGCTGTACTGGATTAGAAGAAGAGCTGCATCGCAGCGTGAAGCTTGGTGTACCGAAGCGGCTTGCTCCATTTCTGACCAGCACCATTAGAACCGCTCATATCACCAAACGTGTAGTTGAGGAGCAGTTTGGCATTGCGGAAGGGCACGAAGTCTGCACCGACGCGCAGGCCATTGAATTCCGCCGTACGGCAGGGGCCCCAATCGCTCCCCCAGAAATCAACGCCAGCAGCTGTATCGTCGCCCGTCCATACCTCGAACGGATACTCAATGTTATCGTAGAAGAGGTCATCCACCCCCGTGTGGATGCGCTGCAGGTATTTTTTGACATAGATGTCATACGTGCCCGTCTTCGCCGGATCCGCCTGCCTGTACTGCAAACCGAAAATATGCGTCTTGTTCGCATAGTCCGTATTTGATTTTGCCAGCATGCCCGTCACCTTGACATTTGGTGCCACCTCAGCATCGACACCGTAAGCGTAGACGTGAGACTTGAACGCAGAATGACGATCCCTCAGTCTGCTGTACTGTCCCAGAAGGTTCACGTCCCTGGCTACAGGGATTTTCGTGTTAAAAGACAAGAGGCGGAAGTCCTTGGTGCCGGCATCCCACTTGCCAGTAGCATCCACGCTATCCTTGCTGTTTAAGTAATTCTGCATCGTGGTCAGGTTGCCGGACTGAAGGGTGAAATCCACGGGGCGGTTCCATTTGGTCGGCACGCCCCAATTTACTTCATAGCCATTGACACCAAAAACAAAGATATTGTCATCACCATTATAGTGCCGGACCTGTTCGCAATCGAAATCAAACGGGGACGCCACCGCCAGCTTACCGAGCTTGATGTTTGTCTCGCCGATCTTGCCCTCAGCATACCCCTGCAGGACCCGCAGGTAGCCGTCGCCACCCGTCGAGTTCTTGGTCACGAAGTTCCCGGAGATATTATCATCAATCTGCAGTTCGCTCTTGATGGCCCATTTGTCATTCACGCGGTACTCCGGGCGAAGGTTGATGCGCAGCTCCTGCTGTTCTTTATCCTTCATGAGTCTCCACTGATGCTTATCCCAGTTCAGCCGCGCATCACCGGAGAACGAAATCTTCGGGTGCGCCGTCTCGGCTTCGACCTGGGTGACGCGCGCGTCCATGTTGTCCACCTGGGCGTCGAGGCGGGTCTGCAAGTCCTGCACGCGTTTCAGATGTTCCTGCACCTGGGCGCGGAGCTCCGCGAGGGATTGCTCCGTCACCTCCGTGTCAGCTGCAGCAGTCTGGGCGTCAGACTGCGTATCCTGGGGTGCGGCCATGGTTGTATTGGCACAGCCGAGCGTCAAAGCTGGTACGAGTCCCCAAACCAGCAAATCTTTCTTTCTCATATTGAATCCCCTCTCTAAAAAAAACAGTTGTGGCTCAGGCGTCGAGTGCCTGGCCATTGACATCCTTATCGTCCTTCTTCAGGATGAAGAACGCATACACCGTAGCCACCATAACGATACCCGAGATGGTCAGGAACGTGCTCTGATAGCCGATGCTGTCGCGCAGGCTGCCGAGCGGCGTCGAGAAGACGATCTGCCCGACCTGGGCGGCAATCTGGAAACCGACCATGTAGAGCGTGGCCGAGATACGCGTATCGAAATGCAGCGTGAAGTAACGGAAGATGGCCAGGATAAAGATGGCCGTCTCCGGTGCATGCAGGAGCTTGATGCAACCGATGCCGAGCGGCGTCGAGGCCAGGCCGCAGCCACCGATGCGGCAAATCATGATGAGGCAGCCCAGCAGGATGGATTTGCGGATACCGATTTTCTTCATGAGGATAGGCACAAGCGCCATCATGAGGAACTCAAGGAAGACCTCGATGGAGTTCAGTACGCCATAGGCCTGCTGGCCCTGCTCCGGCGTGGCGAAGAAGCGCGTGAAGAACTCCGGGAACATCTGCTGATCGAATACCGTGTAGAACGTCCAGCTCAAGATAATGAAGACGATCATCTTCCAGACGTCGAGGATACCGAACACGCTGAAGATTTCCTTCATCGTCGGCGTCTTGGCGCCCTGCTCGCTGGCCGTCTTGTTCTCGAACTGCTCCAGGTTCTGCGGGTTGTCCTCCGGCTTGACCGTCAGCAGCACGATGAGCAGCAGCAGGGAGACCGCCGAGCCCGTCCAGAACACGAGGTACGGATTCATGGTGAAAAGGAAGCCGGCGGCCAGAGCCGAGATGGCATAGCCGAAGGAGCCCCAGGCACGTGCCTGGCCATACTCGAAGTTGTAGCGGCGACTCATGCGCTCCGTCACGGCCTCAAAGACTGGGCAGGCGGCGAGGTAAGACACGGCGAGGTAAACCGCACCGACCATCGCGCCGACATAGAAGTTGCTCTGCAGCATCGGCACGTAAATCCAGGTGAAGAACGGCGCCAGGAGCACTTGACAGCCGACCATCGCAATCATCAGCGTCTTTTTCAGTCCCAGCTTATCCTGCAGGGAACCGTAGACAAACATGAGCACCAGCGCCACGGCCGAGCCGAACGAGTAAATCGTACCGACCTGCGCGCCCGTGAAGCCCTGCTTCGTGGTCAGCCAGATCTGAAAGAACGACCACCAGATACCCCAGCCGGCGAAGAACATGAGAATTTCCAGCGAGCCCACCCGGTAGAACGGGTTGTGGAACGCCTGTTTTAATACGTTTGGCATGATGTAAGTCCCCTTTTCGCAACTTTCATACACACGTTTTATAGGAAAAATCAGTACTGATTGGCCTCGGCCTCCAGCCGCCAGGCCTGCGCCTGATTGGCGGCGTCCGTAAGCACTTTGGCCTGGACATCACCCTGCCAGTAGACGCGCTCCGTGAAGGTCAGCTCGCCATCGTTGACGAAAATCTCGGCCGAACTCTTGTCGAGGAAAATCTGCAACTTCAGCTCGTCGCTCGCGCTGAGCTGTGCCGCGCGCTCGCCGTCCTCCGTGTTGCGGTTCACGACGAAGCGATGCGTATCGGGCTCCAGGCTCAGCTGCAGGGTCTTCTCGCCATCCGTGAGCAGAAGCAGCTGCCCCGCTGCCGGACGCTTGAAGGTGAGCTGCAGCTCCGCCTTGCGGCCGAGTGCGTAGGCCTTGTCCTGCGCGGGCGCGCCGTGGAACAGTTCCTGCTCGCGCAGCATGCTCACTTCGGCCACCGGCTGCTGATAGAGGCGGCCGCTTTTGACGTGCAGCTCGCGCGGCAACGTCAGCGCACCGGCCCAGCCATCTTCGACCTCGTACATCGGCGAATCCCAGGCATTCATCCAGGCGATCATCACGCGGCGGCCATCCGGCGCCAGCATTGTCTGCGTCGCGTAGAAGTCATGGCCGTGGTCAATCTCTACGAAACCGCCACGCTCCAGCTTTTTCGTCTCCGGATTCACATGCCCCATGAGGTAGCCCGTCTGGTTCAGGTTGCGGTAGAGGTCGCCCTGCGCCTCGAGGCCCTGCGGGGACATCAGCAGGATGTCCTGCCCGTCCAGATGGAAGAAGTCGGGGCACTCCCACATGTAGCCTTCCGATTCCTTATCCTTCGCCTTGCTGAGCTCCGTGACCAGCTGCCAGCTCAGCAGGTTGTCCGAGCTGTAGACGAGGGCGCGGCCGAGATGGTCGAGCCCCTGGCTGCCCAGCACCATGTAGAACTTGCCGTCCTGCTGCCAAACCTTTGGATCACGGAAATGCTTCGTGTTGTCCTGCGGCGTCTGCAGCACCGGGTTCGCACCGTACTTCGTGAAGTGGATGCCATCCTCGCTCCAGGCTACGCGCTGGTCCTGGTAGAAGTCCTCCGGGTCACGCGCGTTCGGCGTGTGGTGGCCGGTGTAGATGAGCCAGAGCTTGTCGTCGTAGACCACGGCGCTGCCCGAGAAGCAGCCATTCTCCTCCGAGTCCGGCGCCAGCGCCGTCGGCAGCGTCTCCCAGTGGATGAGGTCGCGGCTGCGGGCGTGACCCCAATGCATCGGGCCCCACTCCGCTTTGTACGGGTAGTACTGGTAGAAGATGTGGTACCAGCCCTTGAAGAAAGAGAATCCGTTCGGATCGTTCATCCAGCCGCCCGGTGTCATGAGATGGTACCCCAGACGATAGCGCTGGCTGGTGACCTTGATTGGCTCTGCCATAGTAGATGCACTCCTTTTATTTATCATGATTGCTCATGTTTCATTTCTTTGAACCGTTTCAATAAACCGGTTCAATAAGTATTGTAGAGCGAATACGCCTTATTGTCAATAGTTTTCGGTAAAATATACTTTATTTAAAATATTCAGATATTTTAAATATTCAAAAATAAACTCGGTGCCTTGTGCAGAAGTTGCGCAAGGCACCGAGCCTTTATACATCATCACGCAAATTGGCTTACAGTCGTCTCATCCCGAACCACTGCGCATTCTGATCCCAAATCAGCTGACCTTCTCCTTATCCGCCCATTCAAACGTCGGCATTTCTATCGTCTCCTTAAAGTTATCATACCATACCTAAAGTATATCAGATTGCCTTTCATGATCCCAAGCAAATATACATCAATGAAAATCATCTTGCTATCACCTGCGGCATGAGCTATAATACACATAGGAAGAATCATTTGAGTTCATATTGGAACCGAAATAGACCCCCACGGCTGGTTACCGCGGGGGTCTATTGTTGTGTAGTTGGTGAGACCACACCCAGCTGGTGCCACAACGGCAGCTCCGCCTACCGCCCCAGCATCTGCAGTATCAACGCACTGAGGATGCCCCCAATAACGCTGATCAGCAGCTCGCGGAAGAAATCATAAAAGCTCATGCTTGGAACCTCCTCCCCTTGCCGGATTGGCTTGGTGAAGGCCGTGGCACCAAACATTATACCATTCATATCATACCGAAAAAATAACACCTTCATAGATTAGCTTTTGTAACGCCAATGATGTATAATCAAGTGTAGGATATGCACGTAATGATATATAATCTCGTGCATATATTGCACGTAATTATATATCATTACGTGAGGTGAGCTTATGCAACGCCTGATTTTGACTAAATTACAGGCATGGAAGAACTCACCTGTGCGCAAGCCCTTGATTTTGAAAGGCGTGCGGCAGGTGGGTAAAACATGGCTGCTAAAGGAATTTGGCCGCACGGAATACGAACATACCGCCTATTTCAACTTTGACGAAAATCCCAAATACGCAGAGTTCTTTGCCAACACCAAGGATGTGCGCCGTATCATCCCGAATCTGGTGATGGCCAGCGGACAGACCATCATGCCCGGTAACAACGCAACGCATAAGACAAAAAATACCGCCGTCTCACGCATAAATCGTGAGGCGGCGGTATTCATTTCTGCGCTTATTTGAATGCCATGCCGGATGCCCGGAGGTTATACCTTGAAGTGATTGATCTCGGCGAGGAGGTGTTCTGTGCCTTCTCTCGACTGCTCGATCTGATCAAGGATCTGCTGGCATTTGTCCGTGAGATTCTGTACTTTCTCCGCGATGGACGAGTTGCCTACCGCGCCTTCGTGCGTAGCATTGGCAATCTCCTCCATCGCCTTGGACATCGTCTCCACGGAGTCCTTCATGTTCGCCGCCTTGGCGCTGGACGCCGTCGCAGAATCACGGAAGTGCCTTGCCGCCTCCTGATATTGCTCTGCCGTCTGGCCCATAGCCTGATAGTCCGGATTGACCGTACCATCCATGAACTGCAGGAGCCCTTCAGCGCCGTCGGTGAGCTGCTTGACTGCCGCCATCACCTGACCGGTCAAGCCCTGAATCTGGCCCGCCGTCCGCGTCGATGCTTCGGCCAGCTTGCGTACCTCATCGGCGACTACAGAGAACCCGCGCCCGGACTCCCCGGCACGTGCTGCCTCGATCGCCGCATTGAGGGCGAGGAGGTTCGTCTGCTCGGCGATACCCGAAATATCCTCCGTCAGCTTGCCAATATTGTCGACAACCTTGACCTGTTCCATAGCCTGTGCCAGCGAATCGCGCGTCGTCGCATAGATGCTCTCGGCAGCCGTAATGGACTCGCTGGTCTTGCTGCGAAGATCATCCGCCTGCGCATGTACCTGTTCCGTGTAGGAACGGTCTTCATCTGCCTTGGCCGCGGTCTCCTGAATGCTATCGTTAACCCGGTCAGCCAGCCCCTGAATATTCGCCGTAGAGGCAGCGGTCTCCTCCATGCCTGCGGCCATCTCCTCCGTAGCGGCAGACATATCCTGCGCATCAGCGTTCAGGCTGTCGAGAAGCTGATGCACATTCTCGACCATTTCGGCACTGCGATGCGCCTCCTCTTGCACTTTCGTGACAACGTCGCGCAGAGACGCCTGCATCTTGGCCATGGCTTGCGTCATCTGGCCGATCTCATCCTGACGCTGCTGCAGATCATCGGAAACCTCCGAGGTGAGATCCCCATCGGCTACAGCATTCAGTTCCTGAATCGCGCCTTCCAGCGGCTTGGCGATATTGCGGGCAATAAAGAACGTCGCCGTCACGCTGACCAGCAGACCTGCCAGCACAATGATGACAAACCATTTAATCGATGCGCTATAGTCCGCCGCACTCGCCTGATAGAGATCCTTACCGGCAAGGACGTTACGCGGCGTCACCTTGCCCAGATCATCGGCGATATTCTGTACCTCCGAGACGGATCGATAGAGCCGCAGGCGCTCCTCCTGGCTCGAGCCAAGGGATGCACTTTGCTGAATAGAGGCGTCCGCCTTTTGCGCATCAGCCTGCAACTTGTCCAAATCCGCTGCCATCTGCTCATCGGTGTTAATTTCCTTCATCTTGTCGATGTCGGCAAGCACCACCTGAAAATCCGTATGGATTTCCTTGGCCAGCATCCTGTGATCCATATGCGCGCTATCGCCGAGCAGCAGATAGGCCGCATTGACATCAATAGAGCGAAACCGCGAATTGATATCGTTGACATACTGCGACGTCACGATATTCTTTTCGTAAATGTCCTGTACGGCCCGCGCCGTGCGGCTATGAAAGAAGATACTCACGCCCGAAATGAGTACCGTCACCAAAAGCATGATGACAGACAGGACGAGGATCTTCATGCGAACGGGAAGATTTGCCATGTTCCTTGAACCTCCTCAATGCAAATACTGGCTGACGTTGTCCTTCGTGATCACCGTGAACTGGGCCGTATAGCCCTCCGTCGGCATCTTGCCGGACATCGCCTGCTTCGCGAGGTCATAGGTAGCATCGGCTTCCTCGATAGGATCCTGCTTCATCGTGATCGCCTGATCCCCGGCTGCGACAGCCTTCAGCGCATCATCGACGGCATCGATGCCGCAGACGATGACGCCCTGTCTGCCGCTGGCCTTGAGCGCAGCGATAGCGCCGAGGGCCATGGAGTCGTTGGCCGCAGCGATACCATCGATCTGCGGGAAAATGGAGAGCCAGACCGACGTGATCTTCATGGCGTTCGTGCCACTCCATGCGCCAATCGTCTCATCGAGGATCTGCACGTCCGGGCGCTTCTGCTTGAGCGTGCTGATAAAGCCCTCCTCGCGGTTCGCCGCATCATTGGCGCCGTTCGGGCCACGCAGATAGCAGACCTTGCCCCCCTGCGGCAAATGCTCTGCCATGTATTCCGCCTGCTTCACGCCTGCCGTCTTATCATCCGAGTACACACCAACGAACTTTCCACCGTTAAGGCTGCGGTTGACCGTGATGACATTGACACCTTTGGCATTGGCCTTCTCCACCGTCGGCACGATGAGATCCGGGTCAACGGCCAGCAGAACGATGGTCCTGACACCCTTATCCATGGCCTCGTTCATCTGGTCAATCTGCTTGGCCACATCGTTGCTTGCGTCGTAGTACAGCACCTCCGTGCCATCTGCCTTGGCCTTGGCCTGGAACTCATCCGAGATAAGCTTGCAGAAGCCATCATCGTCGTTATAGTTCAAATAGGCCACAGTCTTGTCACCGCTTTGGCCGCCGCACCCGCCCAGGAGCAACATAGCCACCACGAGCAGGCTAAGAAAAACGACAGCCCACCACGCTTTACTGTTTCTCATAAGATAATCACCCCTAATAACTTTTACTCTTTCCATTATACAATATACCTGTAAAAAATGGGAGAGAATGGAGCAAATTCCGTAAAAAAAATCCTCTTCGCTAACAAAATGACGAAAAGGATTTTCATCTAATGCATGATATCTGCCCGTATCCGGCGAATCAAAGCGTTGTGAGCAGGGACTGTACCGTCTGCAGGCATGCCTCGCGCGGAACGACCTGCACCTCGCCCGTGCGGCGCACCTTGATCTCCACGGTGCCCGCTTCCATGCCCTTCGGGCTGACCGTGACGCGCACCGGATAGCCGATGAGATCACAGTCCTTGAACTTCACGCCTGCGCGCTCCGGACGGTCATCGAGCAGCGCATCGATGCCTGCCTTCTTCATCTCATCATAGACGGCCTCGGCATAGGCGAGCTGGTCTTCCTTCTTGCCGTTGACCGGCACGACGACGACCTCGAACGGGGCAATGGCACGCGGCCAGATAATGCCCTGTTCATCGTTGTTCTGCTCGATCGCTGCGGCCATCGCGCGGCCGACGCCGATACCATAGCAGCCCATGACGAGCGGCTGCTCATGGCCCTGCTCATCGAGGAAGGTCGCATGCATAGCCTCGCTGTACTTCGTGCCCAGCATGAAGACCTGTCCCGCCTCGATGCCGCGCGTCATACGCACAGGCGCACCGCAATGCGGGCACGGATCGCCCGTCTGGATGAGGCGCACATCCTTGACGATGAGCCCCTCATTCGTGAAATCGCGCTGCGGGTTCACGTTCTTGTAGTGCGCATCCTTTTCGTTGGCACCGGCCACGGCATTGTACATATGCATGACCGTCGGATCGACGATGATCTTTGTGCCCTTTTTGATGCCGATGGGGCTCATGAAGCCCGCGCAGCCGCCCGCCGCCGTGATAGCCGACTCATCGGCCATGCGCAGATCGAGCGCGCCCTCGATACAGTTGAGCACCTTCGTCTCGTTGACTTCGTGGTCGCCGCGCACGAAGACGAGCACGAGCTCATCCGTATCCGTTTGGTAGGCCACGGCCTTGATCGTCTTCTCAACCGGCACCTGCAGGAAATCACAGAGCAGCTCAATCGTATGCGTGCCCGGCGTCGCTACCTTCTCCAGCGGCAGCATATCCTCCACCTCGACCTCGATGGGCTTCAGCTCGGCCTTTTCATCACTCGCCGCGTAGTCGCACTTCGTGCATACAGCAATGTTCGACTCACCGGCGTCGGCGAGCACCGTGAACTCATGCGAATTCGCGCCACCAATCGCGCCCGTATCTGCCTCAACCGGGCGGAACTCCAACCCCATACGCGTGAAGATATTCGTATAGGCATCGTACATCTTTTGATACGATTCGCGCATGCCCGCCTCATCGCGGTCAAAGGAATAGAGATCTTTCATGATGAACTCACGGCTGCGCATGAGGCCGAAGCGCGGACGGCGCTCGTCGCGGAACTTATCCTGAATCTGGTAGAGCATGAGCGGCAGCTGCTTGTAGGAGCGCACCTCATCGCGCACGAGTGCCGTGATCATCTCCTCATGCGTCGGGCCGAGGCAGAACTCGCGGCCATGGCGATCCTTGATGCGCATCATTTCCTCGCCATAGGCGCCCCAGCGGCCGCTCTCCTGCCAGAACTCCGCAGGCTGCAGGATGGGCATGCAGATCTCCTGACCGCCTGCCGCATCCATCTCCTCGCGGATGATCTGCTCGATCTTGCGGATCGTGCGCCACGCAAGAGGCAGGAACGTGTACATGCCACCGGCGGATTTACGGATCATGCCTGCCCGGTACATGAGCTGATGGCTCACGACCTCAGCCTCAGCTGGGGTGTTGCGCAGGGTAGGTGCATACAGATTACTTGCTCTCATTACTTTTTACGCTCCTCTATGATTGCGTCTATTTCCTTGAAAAGTTCACGGATCAGCTGGTCCTCGGGCACCTTACGGATGATTTCACCCTTGCGGAAAATCAAGCCCTCGCCCTTGCCGCCTGCGATGCCGACATCGGCGCCGCGCGCCTCGCCCGGGCCGTTCACGACACAGCCCATGACCGCGACCTCGATGGGATCCGTCATCCCCGCGAGCTTCTGCTCCACCTGGGCCGCAATGGCCGGCAGGTCGATGCTCGTGCGGCCACAGGTTGGGCATGCCACGAGGGTCGGGCCGTACTCCTTGAGGCCAAGGGATTTCAGGATCTCGTTGGCTACGCGCACCTCGACGACCGGGTCGCCCGTGAGGCTCACGCGCAGCGTATCGCCGATGCCCTCAGCCAGCAGGGCGCCGATACCCACGGCCGACTTGATAATGCCCGTGTTCACCGTGCCCGCCTCAGTGATGCCGAGGTGCAACGGATAGTCGCAGGTCTCGCTCATAAGGCGGTAGGCCGCCAGCGTCAGGGGCACGTCGTGTGCCTTGAGCGAAATCTTCATGTCGTAGAAATCCTGCGCCTCGAGGATATGCACGTGCTCCATGGCGGAAGCCACCATAGCCTCCGGCGTGATGCCACCGTACTGCGCGAGGATTTTCTTGTCCAGCGAACCCGCATTGACGCCGATACGGATGGGGATCTGTGCGGCCTTGGCTTCCCTGACCACAGCCCTGACCTTCTCCTCGCCGCCGATGTTGCCCGGATTCAGGCGCAGTGCCGAAATGCCCTGATGAATGGCCTCGATGGCCAGCTTATAGTCAAAATGAATATCGGCAATCAATGGCACCCTGACCTGTTTGATGATGTTGCCAAGATTCTTCGCCGCATCCATATCCGGCACGGCCAGGCGCACGATATCGCAGCCCGCCGCCTGCAGCGCACGGATCTGCGCCACCGTCGCCTCGGTGTCCGTCGTCTTCGTATTCGTCATCGACTGCACGGAGATGGGAGCGCCGCCGCCGATGGCCACGGGCCCGATATGAATCTGCCGCGTCTTCTTCCGCTTGATCAATCTACTCAGCCTCCTGTAAAGACACGCACGAGGTCATTCTTCGTCGCCAGCAGCATCAGGAGCACCAGCAGCGTGATGCCCGCGACCTGCAGGTAATACATGGACTTCTCGCCGAGTGGCTTGCCACGCACAGCCTCGACGCAGAGGCCGGCGAAATGGCCGCCATCCAGCGCCGGAATCGGGAACAGGTTGATGATGCCGAGGTTCAGCGAGAGGAAAGCCGTGAAGTTCAGCAGCGGCACGATGCCCAGCTGGGCCACCTGCCCCGCCATCTGCGCCACACCGATTGGCCCTGCGAGCTCAGCACCCGACAGCTCCAGAATGAGCTTGTACAGGGCATCGAGCATCATGTAGATGATCTGTCCCGTGTGCTGCACGGCCATCCCCATAGAGGCAAAAAAACCCGGATGCATCGTCTTAACTTCGCTCATGACGCCGATGACCGTGCGCTTCGAACCCTTGTCATAGCTCGGCGTGACAGTCGTCTCCACCTGCTCGCCGCCGCGCTCGACGGTGATCACCGCCGGCGTATCGGCCTCCAGTTTACTCGTCGCCGTCACGAACTCCTGCCAGCTGGCGATGGACTCACCGTTCAGACTGACCACGCGGTCGCCCGTCTGCAGGCCTGCCTCCGCGGCCGGCTTCCCCGCCATGACCTGACCGAAGACCGGCTCAGGATTCGGCGTGCTGACGCCGGCAAAGTAGAAGATGCCGAAAAACAGGAAAATCGGCAGGATAAAGTTCATGATGGAGCCGGCCAGAATCACGATCATACGGTGAAGAACCGGCTTTTCGCAGTAGCCGCGCGAGCCCGCATCATTGTTCGCCGGATCCATGCCCGCAATATCGTTGAAGCCGCCCAGCGGTACGGCGCGGATGGAATAGACCGTCTCACCCTTTTTGACGCTGAAAAGTCTCGGGCCGAAGCCGATCGCGAACTCATCGACGCGCATGCCGGTCCATTTCGCCGTGGCGAAATGACCGAGCTCATGCACGAGTACCAGCAGGCCAAAGACAAAGATGGCCGCCGCTATCGTCAAAACCATAAATTACCTTATACCTTTCTTGACGAGGATGTTATCCCCTCTTGGCGAGGAAATCGCGGGCGTAGCTACGCGCCCACTGATCCTCGGCCAGCAGTTCCTCCAGCGTCGGCTCGAGGATGGTCTCACGCTTGAGCATGGCCGCCTCGATGACATCATAGATATCGAGGAAATGGATGTCGCCGCGCAGGAAAGCCGCCACGGCCACCTCATTCGCACCGTTGAACACACAGGGCATGGAACCGCCGATGCGGCCTGCCTCATAGGCGAATTTCAGTCCCTTGAACGTCTCCGTATCCGGCCTTTCAAACGTGAGGTCATGCAGCTGCCAGAAATCCAGACGCTCGAACTGCGAGGGCTGACGCTCCGGATAGGTCAGTGCATACTGGATGGGCAGCTTCATGTCCGGACAGCCGAGCTGCGCAATGACCGAGCCATCGCAGAACTGCACCATGGAGTGCACAATGCTCTGCGGATGCACGACGACCTGAATCTGGTCGTAGCTCACGCCGTAAAGCCACTTCGCCTCGATGACCTCGAGCCCTTTGTTCACGAGACTCGCCGAGTCCACGGTGATCTTCTGGCCCATGGTCCAGGTCGGGTGCGCGAGCACCTGTGCCTTCGTGGCACCCACGAGCTCCTCACGCTTCCTGCCGCGGAACGGCCCGCCCGAACAGGTCAGAAGCAGCTTTTCGACCTTGTCACGCCGCTCGCCCTGCAGGCACTGGAAAAATGCGCCGTGCTCACTGTCCACAGGCAGCAGGGCCACGCCCTGCTCCTTGACGCGGCGCATGACGATTTCGCCAGCTACGACCAGCGTCTCCTTGTTCGCGAGCGCGATGTTCTTCTTCGCATCGAGTGCCTTCAGCGTCGGCTCCAGACCCGCGAAGCCCATCATGGCCGTCACGACCGTCTGTACCTCCGGCACCGCCGCCGCATCAATGAAGGCCTGACGCCCGCCCGCAAGCTTCGTCTTGCCGCTGTAACGAGCTTTGAGCCGCTGATATGCTGCCTCATCGGCCAGCACCGCGAGCTCCGGCTGGAACTCCTTGATCTGCTGCTCCAGCAACTCGTCGCTGCGGTTCGCCGCGAGCACACTGATATGGAAGAGCTCGGGATGGCTGCGCACCACATCGAGCGTCTGCCGGCCAATCGAGCCGGTCGAGCCGAGTACGGCAATATTTTTCATCCTGCTGTACCTCCCTTACTTCCCAACCAGGCTGATGAACTGCACGAAGAAGAACACGAGCGGTGCCGTAAAGAGCACGCTGTCAAAGCGATCCCAGACGCCGCCATGTCCCGGGATGATGTTGCCCGAATCCTTGATGCCCGTATAGCGTTTCGCCACGGACTCCACGAGATCGCCGAGCGTCGCCAGCAGGGAAATGGCAAAGCCGAGGCCCGCCATCTCCAGCTGCGGCAGGCCGAAGAAGAAGCTCAGGCCATAGACCGATGCCGTCGTGCCCACGACCGAGCCGAGGAACCCCTCGATGGTCTTATTCGGGCTGATGGAGGGGCAGAGCTTATGGCTGCCGATGGCCGAGCCCACGAAGTAAGCAAAGGTATCGCTGGCCCAGGTGCCGATGAACATGACCCAGATTATCGCGCAGCCGAACTCGAAATTGCCCAGCGGGCTTGCGAGCAGCACCTCCGGATCCAAAAAGCGCAGCTGCACCACGTAACCGAAGGAAAGGCCGAAGTAGAGGATACCCGCGATGGAGGTGCAGGCATCGACAAAGGAAATGCGGCCGTGCAGCAGCACGGAAGCCAGCAAAATGAGCAACACCGTGCCGCTGATGACGAGCAGCATCTCGCCATCGTTGCCCAGCCAGGCACAGCCCCAGAGCAACACGAGGCTGATGAGCCCCAGCACGAACGTCAGGTTGCCACCCCTGTGGCTGAAGGCCTGCACGTACTCGAACCAGGCCACGAGCGACAGCACCAGTACGGAGGCCGCAAAGAGCGTGCCGCCCGTCTGGATGATAAAGGCCATCAGCGCGATGCCGACAATGCCCGTAATGATACGCGTAAGCAAAAGGTTATCCTCCTATCCTGCTCACATGATTTACTGATTTTTCAGGCCGCCAAAACGGCGATTGCGCCCGGCGAAATCCACCATGGCCGCCACGAAATCCGCGGGCGTGAAGTCCGGCCAGTTCACCTTGGTGAAATAGAACTCGGCATAGGCCGACTGCCAGAGCAGAAAATTCGAGAGGCGCTCGTCGCCGCTCGTGCGGATCACGAGGTCAACAGGCAGGTTGCCGCGCGTATCCAGCGCGTCATCGATGGCTTGCTCCGTGATTTCTTCGGGGCGCAATTCTCCTGCCGCCACCTTCGCCGCGAGGCTCTGCACGGCGCGCAGGATCTCATCCTGACCGCCGTAATTCGCCGCGACGTTGAACTTCACGCCTGTATTGTGCTGCATGAGAGCCTCTGCCTCGCGCATCTGCTGCTGCAAGCTCGCAGGCAGGCCATCAATGCGGCCGATGAAGTGAATCTGCACGTTATCTTCGTGCATCTCCTGCAATTCTTTTTTCAAATAGTCCGAAAAGAGCTGCATGAGGAAGTCCACTTCTGGACGCGGCCGTTTCCAGTTCTCCGTCGAGAAGGCATAGACCGTCAGCGCATCCAGCTTCAGGCCAATGGCCGTCTTGAGGATATTCTTCAGCGTCTTGACGCCCGCCGTATGTCCCGCCGTACGCAGCAGGCCCTTGCCCGTAGCCCAGCGGCCGTTGCCATCCATGATGACGGCCACGTGGCGCGGCAGCCGATCCCATTTTATATCTTTGAAAAGTGGCGAATCATGTGCCGGTATCTCGAATTTCTCCGAAGACCCCAATCCGCCAAAAATCTTCTTCAGCATAATCTGCCTCCTTCTCCCTCTGTCTTCCTGCAGGGGCAGAAAAAGAACAAAGCCCCTCGCCTGTCACCAGTATGAGGGGCCGGTTCCAGAAGGAAACGCTGATAAAAACTTATCGTTGTCTCACATCAGGGAGCTTCAATCGTCGATACCGGGCACTGGGCAGCGCAAGCACCGCACTCAATGCACTTATCCGGGTCGATCTCGTAGCGCTCCGCACCCTCGCTGATTGCTTCAACCGGGCAGGTAGCAGCGCAGGAACCGCAGGAAATGCAGTCCTCACCGATCTTATAAGCCATGACAAGACACCTCCTTCTCCATTCTGGCCGCCAGGGTCAGACGTACTTCATCCCCCGCCAGCAACCGCTGGCGGACAACGTAAAGACAGGTAGAATCTGTCTTGAAAAAATCACGCGTTGGGCGTGTAATTTCCTCGGTAAAAGGCAGTCCGACCGCGCGCAGCAGCTGCTGCGCCTCGGAGCGGGGTCTGCCGATGCAGTCTGGTATGGCGGCCATCAGACCTCCATGACCTCCTTATCCTTCTTGTCCTTCAGTTCATCGACCAGCTTGACGTATTTATCGATGAGCTTCTGCATTTTATCCTGCAGGCGCTTGGACTCATCCTCGGTGATTTCCTTGGCCTTCTCCTGTTTCTTGATGGCGTCATTGCCATCGCGGCGCACATTGCGCAGCGCGACCTTGGCCTCCTCGGCCTTCTTGCTGACCGCCTTCACGAGTTCCTGACGACGCTCCTGCGTGAGAGCAGGAATGGACAGGCGGATAGCCGTTCCGTCGGAGTTCGGGTTCAGGCCCAGGTCCGACTTCATGATCGCCACCTCGATGTCGTGGAGGATGGAGCCCTCCCACGGCTGGATAAGGATCATACGCGGCTCCGGCACCGTCACCTTCGCGATCTGGTTCACCGGCGTCGGTGCACCATAGTAGTCC